>ERZ827037.6-NODE-6-length-229107-cov-19.693367_pt1 | contig 229107 bp, 220 predicted proteins | sample MGYA00519924_ERZ827037 | MGnify/ENA primary metagenome ERZ827037 (study PRJEB31778, sample SAMEA3449250) | human gut metagenome | biome: human gut; feature: human-associated habitat; material: faeces | place: United Kingdom | collected 2010/2012 ... | reverse complement strand
TTTCTTCCTCTGCAGCTTTATTTCCTATACTCTTTTTTGACCATCTCCTTTTTTCTGCTTCACCCCTTGACTTTTAATAGTTAATCTTTCGCGTCACGGTGCCCCGGCGGGCAAGTCCGGCCCGGAGGCAAAAGCGCGTGTTCACTTTGATAAAACTGTGCCAACTACAAAGAAGAGTACCACATTTTTCCCCGGATGGCAAGGGCGCGGGGCGGGGAAAGGGGCAGGAAATTTTTGTCCGGGAACAGCATTGGGGGTTTTGGAAAAAAGCCTTGGGGAAGGTCCTGGGAAAAGTGGAACATTTCCCAAACAGAAAGGGCCGCCGCGCAATCGCGGCAGCCCAGGTGTTTTACGGTTTGACAGGAGGGGGCGCAGGCAGTTCCGGTTTGCCCACATATTGCATATGCGGATAGATGAATTCCAGATAGGAATCGGGGAAGTAGGCGTCAAAAAACTCCTGTACAGCGTTGGTAGCGGGGATGTTGTTTACCCGCTCGCTTTGGCGGTACACCGCCCCGCAGGAGAGCAGGATGTCGATCACCATCAGCACGGTGACCACAATGGTGAGGGGGCGCCCCACCCGTTTGGGGATTTTCTGGATAGTTCGAGACATGGCGGGGTAAAGGTCTTTCACCCACACCAGGCCCAAAATCCCCCAGAAAAAGGAAAACATCAAATTGGTGCGGCCGCCAATGTTCAAGGGGGAGTCGCTGTATTCCCAGGACACAGTGCCGAACACCGCCTGCTGCACAAAGCTGCACAGATACTCGAAGCCGCCGCCGATAAACATACTGGCCAAAAAGATCATGATGTCCTTTTGATTGTACATCCGGTACAGCAGCAGGGTGATCACCACAGCCCCCAGGCCGTACACCGGGATAAAGGGGCCGAACACCAGGCCCACCCGCACTTGGAATTCGTGGGTGGTCACCAGGGCGAAAACAGTTTCCAAAAGGAAGCCCACCACATTGCCGGTCATGAAGATCCAAAACAGCTTGTCGAAACACAGGCCGAAGGCAAAGGGCCGCTCCTCTCCAGGGGCCAGCCTTGCTTCATAGGCGGCTCGGGCGTCCTCGTTACGCTTGCGCAGCGCCTCCCAGGAGCGGCGCCGCAGCACATCCACGTTTTGGCGCAGCTCTTCCAGCTGGGCGTTGTATTCCAGCATTTCCAAATTTGGGAATGCTTTCAGCAGGCGGCGGCGCAGGAGGTTGTTTTGCAGGTCCTTCTCGTACTTGAGCTTGAGCCGGGCGGCTTCCCGCTGCCAGTTTTTTTCCAGGATCTGGCGGAAATGCTTGCGCCGGTCGTCAATGGCGATGGCGCCTTTAGACAGGTCGGCTCCCAGTTTGTCAGAGCCCTGGCGCAGCTTGCCGGTGACGTATTGCAGGTTTTTCAGCTTCCGGTTGAGGCCCACCAGGCCGATGGCTGTCGCCAAGAAGTCTGCCAGCAAAAGCCCGCCCAGAACCGCCAACAGGATCCAGCCTACAGGGGTGGGGATCCGGGAGAAAACTTTGTGGGTGAAGGGGGTGATATAGCGGATGATCAGCGCGCCGGCAACGCCCCACAAGATACTAAACTTTAAGCAAATGTAGCCGTGGAGGTTGTGGGGCTGGTCCGAGTAGTCCCACCACTTTTGATGGAAGAGTTTTTCCAGGAAAAAGCCCGCCAAGTATTCCAGGGCGGAGCCCAGCAGCATCCCGCCCACCAGCAGCACCGGCAGGTTCCCCTGGAAAGGCCGCAGAAGGAAGTCGATGGCCACCACTCCAATGCCGTAGATGGGGCACAGGGGGCCGTTTAAAAAGCCCCGGTTGACAAAGCGCCGCTGACGGATGGCGGCGAAGACCACCTCGCTGCACCACCCCAAAAAGGCAAACAGAAAGAACGTCCAAAGATAGGTGTAAAGCATTCCCATTCCCCAATTCCAAATCCCCGAAAGCTCAGGGTAATTTAATAAGTATAGCAGATTGTGGCAAGGTTGTAAAGCAGCTTTTCAATGGGATAAAGATACGCGGCAGCTGCGCCGTTCAGAACGGACAGACGGCGTGGAGCGGTTTGGCCGGGAGCCCGAATCCCAGGCTGATTCCCCCGCATCCAGATGTTACGCCCCTAACAGCCGGCGGAACACCTGGGGGAGCATCTCCGGCAGGTCGGTGGGCAGCATGGCCCGCTGGGTGAAGGCCTGGGCGCACAAGTCCCCGGCGTACCCGTGAAGGTAGGCTGCCAGCACGGCGGTTTCAAAGGCGGAGAGCCCCTGGGCCAAAAACGCCCCCGCCATGCCTGCCAGCACGTCCCCGCTGCCGCCCTTGGCCATGCCTGGGTTCCCGGTGGGGTTCACGGCACAGCGCCCGTCCGGGGCGGCGATGACGGTGGCAGCCCCTTTCAGCACCACCACAGCGCCGGTTTCCCGGGCCTTCTGCTGGGCAGCCCCCAGCCGGTCCGACTGGATCTCCGGGATGGAGTCGTCACACAGCCGGGCCATTTCTCCGGGGTGGGGGGTGAGCACCAGGGGGATCTCCACATTTTCTAAAAAACCCGGGTGGCGGCTGAGAAAGTTGATGGCGTCGGCGTCGGCTACCAGGGGCCGCTGGCAGTGGGAGAACACCAGGGGGCACACCAGCTCCGACCGCTCCCCCAGGCCGCAGCCCGTGACGCAGGCAGTGCACTTGCTCAGGGCGTCCAGCAGCAGGCTCTCGCTTTCCTCCCGGCGGTTTTCCCAGTCCAATACCAGGTAGATGGCCTGGGGCACCGCCTGGGCGACAAGGGGATAGAGCCGCTCTTCCACGGCGATCTGCAGCAGCCCCACGCCGCAGCGCAGGGCAGCCTTTGCCGCCATGACGCAGGCCCCGGCCATGCCCCAGCTGCCGCACACCAGCAGCAGCCTGCCCATGTCCCCTTTGTTGGCCTGCTGGTCCGGGGAGGACAACACTTCCAGGGGGAAGTTCTTTTCCGTTTCGAAGATCCTGGTTTCGGCTCCCTCCACCAGGGCGGCGGGCACCCCCACTTGCCGCACCACCGTTTCCCCGCAGAATTCCTTGGCGGGGTAGGACACGTTGGCGGGCTTTTTCCCGGTGAAGGTCACCGTAACGTCCGCCCGGAAGGCCCCGGGGCTGACCCGGCCGGTGTCGCATTCCACGCCGCTGGGCAGGTCAGCGGAGAGCTTCAGGCAGGGCAATGCCCCGGCGTATCCCAAAAGCTGGGCGGGCAGCCCGGAAAGCTCTCCCCGGAAGCTGAACCCAAACACGCAGTCGATGACCACGTCCGCCTGTTCCAAAGCGGCCCGGGCAGCCTGGTTTTCCCCTGGGAGGACATCCACCTCCGGGGGCAGGGCGGCAAAGGCGGCGGCTGCCAGGTCAGTTTTGGGGGCTCCCTGGGCCAGGATCACCATGCAAGTAGCCCCTTTTTCAGCCAGCAACCGGGCGCACACAAAGCCGTCCCCGCCGTTGTTGCCCTTGCCGCAGAGCAGGGCAGCCCGCTTTCCGGCCAGGGGACGGCAGCGGCGCTCCACTTCTTGGGCCACAGCAGCCCCGGCGTTTTCCATCAGCTGGGAAAGGGGGACGCCCGCATCCACGGCGGCCATTTCCAAACGCTGCATTTCTTCTCTACAGAACAGTTTCATCTGGTTCCCTCCTTGACAGGCGCGGTTCTCTGTACTAAAATGATACCAGCAAATGATCTTCGGGGCAAGGTGCAATTCCTGACCGGCAGTACAGTCTGCGAACGGGGAGGTTTCCTCTCCGCCGAACCGGTGTGATTCCGGTACCGACGGTGAACCGCGTTTTCCGCGGCAAAGTCCGGATGATAGAAGATTTTTGGGGGAGCTGCGTCTTCCCCGGTGTATCTCTCATTCATCGAAAAGGCTCCCGGACCGTTTACGGCTCCGGGTTTTTTTCTGCCTTTTCCCACCCCAGCGGTCTTTTGCGGAGCAAATTTTTCCGAAAGGGATGGTTCCATGCAAAAGAAAGTAAACGTAAGAACCCTGGCCATGACTGCCATTCTGGGAGCGGTGGCCACCGCGCTGATGTTTTTCAGCTTCAGCGTCCCCGTTGTCCTCCCCCCCTTCTTGAAAATGGATTTTTCCGAGCTCCCGGCCCTCATTGCCGCTTTCACCATGGGGCCTGTCAGCGGGGCGGTGGTGTGCCTGATCAAAAACCTGGTGAACCTGCCTTCCTCTGGCACGGGCGGCGCTGGCGAACTGTGCAATTTCCTCATGGGCGTCACCTTTGTGGTGCCGGCGGGATTGGTCTATAAATTCCGCAAGGACCGGGTGGGCGCCGTGTTGGGCTCCCTGGTGGGGGCAGTGGTGATGGCTGTTCTCAGCCTGCCTATCAACCTGTTCATCAGCTACCCGGCCTACGCTGTGTTCTATGGCATGACCTCCGACAAGGTCATGGATATGTACCAGGTGATCCTCCCCTGGGTGGAAACCCTGCCCCAGGCCCTGCTGGTCTTCAATATGCCGTTTACATTTTGCAAGGCGTTGTGCAGCGTGATCATCACCTTCGTGATCTATAAACGGATCTCTCCCATCATCAAAGGCAAAAGCCTGGCATAGGCGGGGATGTCCAAAAGACGGCAAGAAAAAAGGCGCCAGGGCAAAGGCCCCAGCGCCTTTTTAGTTTTCTGTGGGATCAATTCCGGCCAAACTTTTCAAACTTCAGTGGCCGGGGGATAAATTTCTTGATGCCTTCCAGAAGCTCTTCATCGGGGTTGAACACCACCAGGGTCTTGCCGGTCTTCTGGCTGCGTACCACCATGTACCAGGCGTCCCGGTGGTCGGCGTACTCCGTGGCGAAGATCCGGGCGTCGAAGCTCTGGTTCTTCAGGCGGGCTTCGTTCTGGGTGTAGGGGCCGATGTCCTCGGCGGTGTTGCACTCGAAAGCGGTCATGCGCTTGCGGCTGGAGCGGTTCATGATCTTGTCCACCGCCACATAGCCGTTGGTCAGGCTGTATTCGTATTCCAGCATCCGCATGGTCATCAGCTTATAGCCGCCAAAGCCGGCGCCCATCACCACCAGCAAGGTGATCATGGGGATGGGAAGCATCACCATGCCCACCACAAACCCGATGAACACCGCAATGATCATAGCCACCACAATGCCCACCATCACCAGCAGGTCCATGGATTCGAACTTTTTTTTCACCATACGCTCAATAAAAACGTCGCCCATTTTTCTTTCCATCCTTTCAGGAAGCGCCCCGGGGAAGGCTGCGCTTGTTTCAATTGTTAAATGCCCTGCCAGCGGCAGAGTCCTGTATCATGTATCATACCACAGTATTTCGCCAGATTCAATAAAACTTTTGTGAACGGGGAAAATGCTTTTGCAGGGAGGCGCTTTAAAAAACAGGCGAAAACAGGGGCAAGCGGGCAGCCCTTGAAGAAAATAGACAGTGCCCCCTTGAACCCGTGCCCGCTTTGTGGTATGATGAAGCAAAACGCGTGGAAGAAAGAAAGTACCCCTGCCCCGCCCGGCCAGAGAAACCGCGCCACCGGCTGAGAGCGCGGTTCCGAGGCAAGCGGGGGGAAGTTCCTTTTGGAGCGGCGGCGCTGAAGGGCTGCGGTTTGCGGCCTGGTAGGCCCCGACGGGTTTGGCCCCGTTACAGGCCGGGAAAGGGCAGGGTGCTGCGGCAGCCTGCTGAATTTGGGTGGTACCGCGAAGAAGTCTCTTCGCCCCTTAGCTGGGGGCGGAGTTTTTTTGTCCCCAAAATCTCCTACGATCAGGAAGGAAGGAACGCACATGAAGGAAACAATCGAAGCCCTGCGGCAAAGCTTTGAAAAAGAGCTGCATGCTGCCCAAAACAGCGACGTGGTGGAGCGCCTGCGGGTCGCTTACTTGGGCAAAAAGGGCTCTGTCACCGAGCTGCTGAAAGGTTTGAAGGCCGTTTCCGGTGAGGAGAAAAAAGAGATGGGCCAGCTTGTAAACCAGCTGAAGCGCCAGGTGGAGGAGGGCGTCGCCCACCGGGTGGAGGCCATCCGCGCTGCGGAAGAAGAGGCCCTGATCGCCTCTGCGGAACAGTATGACGTGACCCTGCCCGTGGACCAGTCCGAGGGGTCCTATCACCCCATTACCCTGGTGCAGCGGCAACTGGAGGAGATCTTCTCCTCCATGGGCTTTACCATTGAGGACTATAAAGAGATCGTCACCGACTATGAGTGCTTTGAGGCGGTGAACATCCCCAAGCACCATCCCGCCCGGGATATGCAGGACACCTACTATCTCTCTAACGGCCAGCTGCTGAAGACCCACACCTCTGCGGCCCAGAACGCCATTATGAAGAAGTACGGCGCCCCCCTGCGGGCGGTGTTCCCGGGCCGGTGCTTCCGCAACGAGGCCACCGACGCCTGCCATGAGAACACTTTCTTCCAGATGGAAGGCATGATGATCGACAAAAACATCTCCATCTCCAACTTGATCTACTTCATGAAGACCATGCTCTCCGAAGTGTTCGAGCGGGACATCACCGTGCGGCTGCGCCCCGGGTTCTTCCCCTTTGTGGAGCCCGGCTTTGAGCTGGACATCTCCTGCCTGATCTGCGGCGGCGAGGGCTGCCCCAGCTGCAAGAACTCCGGTTGGCTGGAGCTGTGCCCCTGCGGCATGATCCACCCCAACGTGCTGAAGATGGGCGGCATCGACCCGGATGAGTACACCGGCTTTGCCTTTGGCTTAGGGCTCACCCGTTTGGCCATGATGAAGTATGGCATCAAGGACATCCGTGACCTGAACAGCGGCAACCTGAAAGCCCTGTCCCAGTTCAAGCACGAATAAGGAAGGGGGAGTTAAATCATGTATATTTCCATGAATTGGATCGGGGATTTCGTGGACCTGTCCGGCTTGGACCTGGAGTCCCTGATCCATCGTTTCACGCTTTCCACCGCTGAGGTGGAGGACGTCTATCAGAAAGGGGAGGACTTGCGGGACGTCGTGGCCGGCAAGATCCTTTCTGTAGAGAACCATCCCGATTCCAAGAAGCTCCACCTGCTGAAAGTGGACGGCGGGGATAAGATCTACGACGTGGTCTGCGGCGCCCCCAATGTGCGGGAAGGCATGATCGTCCCCTTTGTCAAGGAGGGGGGCATGGTGGCAGGCCAGGAGATCACCTGCGCCACTATCGCCGGCTGCGAGTCCCATGGGATGTGCTGCTCGGAAAAAGAGCTGGGTATCTCCGACGACCACTCCGGCCTGATGGAACTGCCCCAGGACACCCAGGTGGGCAAGGACATCTGCCAGCTGTACGCCATTCAAGACACCGTGTTTGAAGTGGACAACAAGTCCCTGACCAACCGCCCCGACCTGTGGGGCCACTACGGCATTGCCCGGGAGTTCGCGGCCCTCACCGGCCGGGAGCTGAAGCCCCTGGAAACCGTGTCCCTGGAAGCATTCGACAACCTGGACCCCATCCAGATCGATGTGCAGGACCAGGAGCTCTGCTACCGCTACACCGGCCTGAAGGTGCGCAACATCCAGAAGAAGGTCAGTCCCGTGGATATGCGCATCCGCCTGTTCTACTGCGGCAGCCGGGCCATCAACCTGCTGGCGGACCTGACCAACTACCTGATGCTGGAAATGGGCCAGCCCATGCACGCTTTCGACTGCGCCAAGGTGGGCCAGATCGAAGTGAAGCGCTTTGAGGCCCCCTTCCAGTTCACCACCCTGGATGGCCAGGAGCGCACCGTGGACGAAAATACCCTGATGATCTGTTCCAAGGGGGAGCCTGTGGCCATTGCCGGCATCATGGGCGGCCTGGACTCCGAGATCGAGGACGACACCGACAGCCTGCTGTTGGAAAGCGCCAACTTCGACGCCGTCAGCGTGCGGAAGTCCTCCACCCGGCTGGGGCTGCGCACCGACGCCTCCATGCGCTACGAAAAGACCCTGGATCCGGAGATGTGCCCCACCGCCATCGGCCGGTTCATGAAGCTGCTGCTGGACATCGACCCCGATGCCCAGGTGATCTCCCGCCTGACCGACGTGTACGTCAAGCGGTACCCCACCGTGTCCTTGGAGTTTGACAAGGCCTATGTGGACCGCTACACCGGCATTGAGATCAGCAACGACCGGGTCTTGGAAACGCTCCGGGCCCTGGGCTTCGGCGCCGGTTTTGACGGCAGCCTGTTCCACGTGGAAGTGCCCTCCTGGCGTGCCACCAAGGATGTGACCATCAAGGCGGACATCATCGAGGAGATCACCCGGATCTACGGCTATGACAACTTCCAGATCAAGACCACCAACAGCGCCCTGTACCCGGAAAAGCGCAGCGCTGGAAATAAAGCCGACAATTTTGCCAAAGATATTCTTGTGCAGCGGTTCCACCTCCACGAGGTCCACTCCTATATCTGGTTCGACGCCAAAAAGTGCAAGGACCTGGGGATGGCTGTGGAAGAGAATGTGAAGCTGCTCTCCCCCCAAAGCCCAGACCTGGAAACCCTGCGCACCAACATGGGCCCCACCCTGCTGGCCTTTGTGGGTGAGAACAAGTCCTTTGCCCCGGATTTCGGCATCTTCGAGATCGGCCGTGTGTGTGAAGGCTTGAAGGAAGACGGCCTGTGCAACGAACGGAAAAAGCTGGGCATTGCCCTGTACAGCCGCACCCGCAGTGAGAAAGAGCTGTACCTGGAGCTGGTGGAGATCCTCACCACCCTGGGCCGGGACATCAAGCGGGCCTCGTTCACCTTCCAGAATGTGGAGCCCTTCCACGGCTGGCAGCATCCCCGGAACACCGCGTTGGTTTCCTTTGGCGGCCAGGAGCTGGGCTGGCTGTGTGCCCTCCATCCCTCGGTAAGCTCCAAGCTGGACAAGAAGGCCGCTGTGGTCTGCGCCCAGCTGGATATGGATGATTTTGCTGCCATCCTCGGTGTGGATATCGCCTATCGGGAGCCTTCCCGGTTCCCGGGCATCGACATTGACCTGTCCTTGGTGGTGCCCCAGGGCTGTACCTTTGCCCGGCTGGCGCCTGCCTGGGAGGATATCGATCCCGAAACCCTCACCGGCGTGACGCTGATCGACTCCTTCCAGCAGAACGGCAGGATGAGCATTACCCTGCGGTTTGCTTTCGCCTCCAACGAGCGGACCCTGTCCAAGGAGGAAGTCCAGCCCTGGGTGGATCAGATTGTGGAAAAAGCTGCCAAAGTGGGGGCTACACTGCGGTCCTGATGGGAAAATCCCCTTCCCATGGGGTGTTGGGGCCAAAAAAGGCTTGCATTCCCCTGCGGATTCTTGTATGATATAAGTTAGGAATTTTTGGGAAGATACGGAGGTGTTCCCCATGCCGGAAGATTATTCCAACAACACCATTACTTTTTCTATGGAAGATGTGCGCGAGGCCGATATGAAGCGGATTTTGCTGACGGTCTATGACGCCCTGAAGGAGAAGGGGTACAATCCCATCAGCCAGATCGTGGGATATATCCTCTCGGAAGACCCCACCTATATCACGACCCACAACAACGCCCGCAGCCTCATCCGCCGGATTGACCGTGACGAGCTTTTAAAAGCCATGGTGCGTTCTTACCTGGGCGAGTGACCCCTACAGCAAATTTACGAAAGCGCGGTGATTCTTTGAGCGAGCAGAACAAGTCGAGTTTCCCCACCTACAAAGGGAAGCCCCTGGTGCGCAGCGGGGATACCATCTACTATGGCAGCATGAAAGACAAGTATGTCATCAAGATGGATATCAAGTCTAAGAAAAAGGTAGGTGGCCTGGACGTGGCCGACAAGGTGACCGTCCAGCTGATGTATACCGATCCGGAGATCCGCACCCGGAAACAGATTGTCAAGACCAGCGAGAAAAACGGCCTGTACCTGGCCCTGGATATTGCCGATGCCTGGCTCACCCGGGCCTTGGCAGAGGACTAATTGGATTGACTATGGAAAAAGCGTGAGCGCTCTGCGCCCACGCTTTTTTGTGCCCTTCAACCGCAGAAAAGCCCCTCCCAGGCCGGGAGGGGCTTTGTGTGTTCTGTATAGGGGATTATTGCAGTTCGCCCACAATCAGCATGACCGGTGAGTCAGGAACGGCAATGAGTTGTAAGGTGCTTTCCTGGTCGGCGGCGGTCCATTGGAGGACCGAGGCGCCGGTTGGCGCTTTGGGCGGTTACACCCGGAACATCAGGTCGCCGTAGCTGGGATAGGGCCAGAAATCGGCGGCGGTGTTCACCTCCATCTCATCCACTACAGCCCGCAGGGCAGCCATAGCGGGGATGATGGTGTCCTTGTAATAGGTGGCAACAGCCAGGGTGTTGTCACTATGGATTTTGCCGTTGGCCAGGCAGGTATCCAGGGATTCCACCTTTTCAAAGGCGCTGTCCATCAACGTGGAGAGGGACTGGATGAGGCCCGTTTCCGCTTTGCAAGGCAGCTGGGCATACACAGCGCGCTTGGCGGCCACTGCCTCTGCCAAACTGGCCGCATAGGCGCTCACGGCGGGGAGGATCTCCTGGCGCACCATCTGGCTCATGGTCAGAGCCTCGATATGGAGGGTTTTGGAGTACTCCTCCAGGATGGTTTCGTAACGGGCTTCCATCTCCGCTTCGGTGTAGATCTTGTGGGAGGTGAACAACTCCACGTTTTTCTGATCTAGGTAGCGGGGCAGGGCGTCCACGGTGGTGGGCAGGTTCAAAAGGCCGCGGCGCTTGGCTTCTTCGGTCCATGCCTCGGAATAGCCGTCGCCGTTGAAGATGATGCGCTTGTGCTCTTTCATCACCTTCCGGACGATCTTGCGCACATCGCCTTCCAGGTCGGCGGAGGTTTCCAGCTGGTCGGCAAACTGGCGGATCTCCTCGGCGGCAATGGTGTTCAGCATGATGTTGGGGCAGGAGATGGAAATGGCGGAACCCAGCATCCGGAACTCAAACTTGTTGCCGGTGAAGGCAAAGGGGGAGGTGCGGTTCCGGTCGGTGGTGTCCATGCTCAGGTCGGGCAGCACGTGGACGCCGGTTTGCAGCTTCTTTTCCTCGATGCCGGTGTAGGGCTCATCCTTTTCGATGGCGTCCAAAATGGCGGCCAGCTCGTCGCCCAGGAACATGGACACGATAGCAGGCGGCGCCTCATTGGCCCCCAAACGGTGGTCGTTGCCGGCGGAAGCCACCGAGATGCGGAGCAGGTCCTGGTATTCGTCTACGCCCTTGATGATGGCGGCCAAAAACAGCAGGAATTGGGTGTTTTTGGCAGGTTCCTTTCCGGGGCTCAGCAGGTTTTCACCGGTGTCGGTGGAGATGGACCAGTTGTTGTGCTTGCCGCTGCCGTTGACCCCCTCGAAGGGCTTTTCGTTCAGCAGGCAGACTAGGCCGTGGCGGGCAGCCACGTTCTTCATGGTTTCCATGGTCAGCTGGTTGTGGTCGGTGGCGATGTTGGTTGTGGTGAAAATGGGTGCCAGCTCGTGCTGGGCGGGGGCCACTTCGTTGTGCTTGGTTTTGGCCAGGATGCCCAGCTTCCACAGTTCCTCGTCCAGTTCTTTCATAAATGCGGCCACACGGGGCTTGATGGCGCCGAAGTAGTGGTCGTCCAACTCTTGGCCCTTGGGGGCTTTGGCGCCGAATAGGGTACGGCCGCAGAAGCGCAGGTCGGGGCGCTCTTCGTAAAGCTTTTTATCCACCAGAAAGTACTCCTGTTCCGAGCCCACCGTGGTGATGACGCGCTTGGTCTTCTGGTCGCCGAACAGCCGTACGATCCGCAGGGCCTGGGTGCTCAGGTCCTCCATGGAGCGGAGCAGGGGGGTTTTCTTATCCAAGGTTTCCCCGCTGTAAGAGCAGAAAGCGGTGGGGATATAGAGGGAATCGCCCTTTACGAAAGCATAGGAGGTGGGGTCCCAAGCGGTGTAGCCCCGGGCCTCAAAGGTGGCCCGCAGGCCGCCGGAGGGGAAAGAGGAGGCGTCAGGCTCGCCGCGCACCAGCTCTTTCCCGGAAAACTGCATAATCACCCGCCCGTCGGAAGTGGGGGAGATAAAGCTGTCGTGTTTTTCAGCGGTGATGCCGTTGAGTGGCTGGAACCAATGGGTGTAGTGGGTGGCGCCCTTTTCCACCGCCCAATCCTTCATGGCGCTGGCGACGGCGTTGGCCACGGTCAGGTCGAGGTCTTTGCCCTCGTCGATGGTTTTCCGAAGGGATTTGTACACGTCTTTTGGCAGCCGTTCCTGCATGACGTCATCGTTGAACACCGAGCTTCCAAACAGCTCGGGGACGCTTTTGCGTTTTTCTGAACAAGTTCCCATAACATACCACTCTTTCCTCAAGGATTGGGTTGCCTTTTTCCCCTTTGGCAAAAGTTGCTTGGCTTTTCAAATTTGGTGCGGAGAGAAGGGAAAGGGCTGTAAGGCGAAAGGCGCTGAGGGGATCCCCTTCAGCGCCTTTGCTGCTCTATTTGGTATTCTATACCGGATGGGGATATTTGTCAACGGGTTTTTCGGCCGCAGGGGGCTTTCTCCAGGGTGAACGAAAGGGTTTCCGGATGGTGCGGGTTTTTTTATGGAAAAATTCCAGGAGCGTTCAAAGGCCCTTGCCAATGTGCCTGTTTCCCGGAAGAAAGCGGTTGACAAATTCCCGCCGGCGTATTATAATCCGAATTTGAAAACGAGGGCGTTTGGGTTTTCCGCTTGGGGAGGCTCAGCGCTTTTTTTATATTATGGGAGGGGCTTTTGGCCGCTCCCCCCCTATGGAGGGAAAAATTTTGCCCAAGGGTGGGCATGGTTTGTGAAAATGGGAGAAATATAAAATCTTCTTGCTTGTTTTCCCCCCATCGGGTATGATATACTATTGATAACTGTGAGAGATACGCCGGGTGCGTCTGCGGCAGGCCCCGGGCGCGGCGTCTAAAACAAGAGAGAAAGGGTTGAGCGTATGGGGAAAACGGGATATCTTGTGTTGGAAAACGGCAAGGTTTTTCGCGGCGAGCGCTTTGGCGCCCAAGGGGACATGACCGCCGAAGTGGTGTTTACCACCGGGATGACCGGCTATTTGGAAACTTTAACCGACCGTAGCTATTGGGGGCAGATGGTAGTGCAGACCTTCCCCCTTATTGGCAATTACGGCGTTATTCCCGCCGATTTTGAAAGCGATGTCATCGGCCCCCGGGCGTATATTGTGAAACAGTGGTGCCAAGCTCCCTCCAACTTCCGTTCCGAGGGCAGCCTTGACACCTTTTTTAAAGAACGCGGCGTCATCGGCCTGTCTGGCATCGACACCCGCGCCTTGACCAAGATCATCCGGGAAACCGGCGTGATGAACGGCAAGATCACCGATGACCCTGAGAGCGTGGACTTTGAGGAGCTGAAGGCCTACCGGGTCACCGGCGCTGTGAAGGCCTCCTCCACCCCGGAGCGCTATGTGGTGCGCCCCGAAGGGGAAGTGGAAAAGAAGATCGCCCTGCTGGACTTCGGCCTGAAGAAGAACATCTACCGGGAGCTGGTGAACCGTGGCGCGGAAGTCACCGTGTGCCCCTGCACCACCACCGCCCAGGAGATCGCCGCCATGGGCGTGGACGGCATCATGCTGTCCAACGGCCCTGGCGACCCTGCGGAAAACACCGAGATCATTGCAAACCTGAAAGAGATCTGCAAGTTGAATATCCCCCTGTTCGGCATCTGCCTGGGGCATCAGCTGCTGGCCCTGGCCCACGGTTTTAAGACTGAGAAGCTGAAGTACGGCCACCGGGGCGCCAACCAGCCTGTGAAAAACCTGGAAACCGGCCGGGTGTACATTTCCAGCCAGAACCACGGCTATGCGGTGGTCAGCTCCAGCATCGACAGCAGCGTGGCGAAGGAGCTGTTTGTCAACGTCAACGACAACACCTGTGAAGGCATCCGCTATTTGGACTGCCCTGCGTTTTCCGTGCAGTTCCACCCCGAAGCCTGCGGCGGCCCCCTGGACACCCAGGCCCTGTTCGACCAGTTTTTTGCCATGATGAAGGAGGGGCACTGATATGCCACTGAATAAGGACATTAAGAAGGTATTAGTCATCGGTTCCGGCCCCATTGTGATCGGCCAGGCCGCGGAATTTGACTACGCCGGCACCCAGGCCTGCCGGGCCCTGCGGGACGACGGCATCGAGATTGTGCTGGTAAACTCCAACCCCGCCACCATCATGACCGACAAGGCTATGGCGGACAAGATCTACATCGAGCCCCTGACCCTGACCACCGTCAAGCGGATCATCGAGAAAGAGAAGCCCGACAGCATCCTGTCTGGGTTCGGCGGCCAGACCGGCCTGACCCTGTCCATGCAGCTGGCCAAAGAGGGCTTTTTGGAAAAGCACAACGTGCGGCTGCTGGGCGCTTCCCCCGAAACCATCGACAAGGCCGAGGACCGGCAGATCTTCAAGGACACCATGGAGAAGATTGGCCAGCCCTGCATCCCCTCCAAAGTGGTGACCACTGTGGAGGACGCCGAGGCCTTTGCCATGGAGATCGGCTACCCGGTCATCATCCGTCCCGCCTTCACCCTGGGCGGCACCGGCGGCGGCATTGTTGGCAACCAGGAGGAGCTGCGGGAAACCGCTGCCAACGGCTTGGCGCTGTCCCCCATCACCCAGATCCTGGTGGAAAAGTCCATTGCCGGCTGGAAAGAGATCGAGTTTGAAGTCATGCGGGACAGCAAGGGCAACACCATCACCGTGTGCTCTATGGAGAACTTGGACCCGGTGGGCGTGCATACCGGCGACTCTATCGTGATCGCCCCCACCGTCACCCTGTCCGATAAAGAGTACCAGATGCTGCGCACCGCTGCCTTGGACATCATCAACGAGCTGGGGGTAGAAGGCGGCTGCAACTGCCAGTTTGCCCTGCATCCCACCTCCTTTGAATACGCCGTCATCGAGGTCAACCCCCGTGTGTCCCGTTCCTCCGCCCTGGCTTCCAAGGCCACCGGCTATCCCATCGCCAAGGTGGCCACCAAGATCGCCATCGGCTACACCCTGGACGAGATCAAGAACGCGGTCACCGGCAAGACCTACGCCGCCTTCGAGCCCGCTCTGGACTACGTGGCGGTGAAGTTCCCCAAGTGGCCCTTCGACAAGTTCGTCTACGCCAAGCGTGACCTGGGCACCCAGATGAAGGCCACCGGCGAGGTCATGTCCATCGCCGACACCTTTGAAATGGCTTTGATGAAGGCCGTCCGGGGCGCGGAGATCTCCCTGGATACCCTGAACCTGCCCAAGTTCGCTGCGGAAACCGACGAGAACCTGTGGCATATCGCCGTCCACGCCACCGACGAGCGGCTGTTCGCCGTGTATGAGCTGTTAAAGCGCGGCGTCACGGTGGAGAAGATGCACGAGGAAACCATGATCGACTGCTGGTTCCTCAACAAGATCATGAACCTCTTGAACTACGAGCGGGAACTGGCCAAAGGCCAGCTCACCGAAGAGCTGTACACCCAGGGCAAGAAGCTGGGGTATCCCGATTCCACCATTGCCCGGCTGTCTGGCTGCAAGGTGGAGTTTGAGCGCAAGCCCACCTTCAAGATGGTGGACACCTGCGCTGGCGAGTTTGCCGCCCACACCCCCTACTTCTACGCCACCTACGACACCGAAGAGTCCGGCGGCGAGGACGAGGCCCTGGAATTCATCGGCGAGGACCGGGAGAAGCAGACAGTGATCGTGCTGGGTTCCGGCCCCATCCGCATCGGCCAGGGCATCGAGTTCGACTACGCCAGCGTCCACTGCGTCATGTCCCTGCAAAAGCTGGGGTATGAAGTGGTCATCATCAACAACAACCCGGAAACCGTGTCCACCGACTTTGACACCGGCGACCGGCTGTACTTCGAGCCCCTGTCCCCCGAGGATGTGCTAGACATCATCAAGATCGAAAAGCCCATCGGCGTGGTGGTCGCTTTCGGCGGCCAGACGGCCATCAAGCTCACCAAGACCCTGGCGGCCCACAACATCCCTATCCTGGGCTCCTCTGCAGACACCATCGATATGGCCGAGGACCGGGAGCGGTTCGACGAGCTGCTGGAGCGTTCCGGCATCAAGCGTCCCAAGGGCCACACCATCATGACCACCGAGGAGGCCCTGAACGCTGCCCGGGAACTGGGCTATCCCGTGCTGATGCGCCCCTCTTATGTGCTGGGCGGCCAGAACATGATCATCGCCTACTGCGATGAGGACATCCAGGAGTACATGGCCATCATCCTCTCCCACAAGCAGGACAACCCGGTGCTCATCGACAAGTACCTGTCCGGCATGGAGATCGAAGTGGACGCCATCTGCGACGGGGAGAACATCCTCATCCCCGGCATCATGGAGCACGTGGAGCGCACCGGCATCCACTCTGGTGACAGCATCGCCGTGTACCCGGCCTCCGACATTGACGACGACATGAGCGCCAAGATCGTGGCCACCACGGAAACCCTCTGCCGGGAGCTGAACGCCCTGGGCCTGATCAACCTGCAATATATCATCATGGACGGGGAGATCTACGTCATCGAGGTGAACCCCCGGGCTTCCCGTACCGTGCCCTACATCAGCAAGGTCACCGGTGTGCCCATGTGTGACCTGGCAACCAAGGTGAGCCTGGGTTACAAGCTCACCGACCTGGGCTTCGGCACAGGGCTCTTCAAGCCCTCCCCCTACGTGGCGGTGAAGGTGCCGGTGTTCTCCTTTGAGAAGCTCACCGACGTGGACACCCACCTGGGGCCGGAAATGAAATCCACCGGCGAAGTGCTGGGCATCGGCAACAACCTGGAGGAAGCCCTCTACAAGGGCCTGATCGCCTCCGGCCACAAGATGACCAAGGGCGGCGGCGTGTTCATCACCGTCCGCGACCAGGATAAGCCCGAGATCGGCGAGATTGCCAAGAAGTTCTCGAAGATGGGCTTTGAACTGTACGCCACCACCGGTACGGCCATGGTGCTCTTCAAGGTGGGCCTGTCTGTGAAGATCGTGGACAAGATCCACGAGAGCTCCGTGAACACCATCACCTTGCTGGAAAGCGGCAAGGTCAACTATGTTATCTCCACCTCCGCCAAGGGCCGCAACCCTGCCCGTGACAGCGTGAAGATCCGCCGGAAGGCAAGCCTTTTGGGCATCCCCTGCCTGACGGCCCTGGACACCGCCAACGCCCTGGCCGACTCCCTGATGAGCCGGTACACCCCGGAGAACACGGAGATCATCGACATCAACAACCTGAAGGAGCGCAAGCAGAAGCTGAAGTTTACCAAGATGTCCGCCTGCTCCAACGACTATATCTACATCAACCTGTTCGACAAGGAGAACTCCGTGTCCTCCCCCGAGTTTTTGTCCATCTACCTGTCTGACCGGCACAACGGCGTGGGTGGCGATGGCGTCATCCTCATCTGCCCCTCGGAGGTGGCTGACGCGGAAATGCGGATGTTCAACCTGGACGGCAGTGAAGGGATGATGTGCGGCAACGGCATCCGCTGTGTGGCCAAGTATTTGTTTGACAATGGCATTACCAAGGGCACCAAGGTGGGAGAGGGCCGGTATATGCTCCACATCGACACCAAGAGCGGCGTGAAGGAGTGCGTGGCCGTCACCAAGAACGGCCTTGTTTCCAAGGTGACCGTGGACATGGGGAAGGCGGAACTGGCCCCTGAGAAGATCCCCGTGCGGCTGGAAGGCGACCGGGTGGTGGACAAGCCCATCTCCATCGGCGGCAACGTGTACCGCATCACCTGTGTTTCCATGGGCAACCCCCACTGCACCGTGTTTGTGCCCTCTGTGGACAAGCTGGACCTGGAGGACCTGGGGCCCAAGTTTGAGTTTGATCCCATGTTCCCTGAGCGGGTAAACGTGGGGTTTGCGGAGGTCATTGACAAGCACACCCTGAAAGCGCGGATCTGGGAGCGGGGAAGCGGCGAAACCATGGCCTGCGGCACGGGTACCTGCGCTGCGGTGGTGGCTGCTACCTTGAACGGCTACTGCGAAAAAGGGCAGGATATCCGTGTGATCCTCAAGGGCGGCGAGCTGAGGATCCGTTACACCGACGAGCGCGTCCTGATGACCGGCAAGGCCGAAAAGGTCTACGACGGCGTGGTGGAAGTGTGACGCCTGGCACCGGATGTCCCGTGTGACAATCCAAGATTTCCGGAAAGGACTTTCCCTTTGGAAAGTCCTTTGTGGATTTATAGAAGGAACCGAGAAAGGGGAACGCTATGGGAACTTTGCGCTTTACAAAAATGCACGGCTGCGGCAACGACTATGTGTACGTCAACTGCTTTGAAGAGCAGGTGGAAAACCCGGAGGCGCTGGCCATCCGCCTTTCCGACCGGCACAAGGGTATCGGCGGCGACGGGGTCATCCTCATCTGCCCGTCGGAGGTGGCGGACGCCAAAATGCGGATGTTCAACCTGGACGGCAGCGAGGGGAAGATGTGCGGCAACGGCATCCGCTGCGTGGCAAAATATGTGTATGACCACGGGATCGCCCACAAGGAAGAGCTGAAGATCGAAACCCTCAGCGGCATCAAGACCTGCCGCGTCCACGAGAAAGACGGGGAAGCCCAGTCGGTCACCGTGGATATGGGGGACGCCATCCTCAACCCGGCGGAGATCCCGGTAAAACTGCCCGGCGACCGGGTGGTGGGGAAGAATGTGGAGGTGGCCGGCGGAATTTACGAAGTCACCTGTGTTTCCATGGGCAACCCCCACTGCGTGATTTTCGGCGGTGACCCCGACGGGTTGGACTTGCCGGAGATCGGCCCCAAGTTTGAGCACGACCCCCTGTTCCCCCAAGGAGTGAACACAGAGTTTCTCCAGGTGGTGGACAACCACACTTTGAAAATGCGGGTGTGGGAACGGGGCAGCGGCGAAACCATGGCCTGCGGCACTGGGGCCTGCGCCAGCGCTGTGGCGGCCATCCTCTGCGGCCACTGCCCGGCTGGGAAGGACATCCTGGTGCGGCTGCGGGGCGGCGACCTGACCATCCGGGTGGAAGGCAGCCGGGTGTGGATGACCGGAGAAGCGGTCACGGTGTTTGAAGGCACTGTGAAGGTTTAAACAGCACGGCAGGAAATTTTAGCGGAGGTGAAAGGTTTTGCCGAAATATATTTTTGTCACCGGAGGCGTGGTTTCCGGATTGGGAAAGGGGATCACAGCGGCGTCTTTGGGGCGCCTCCTGAAAGCCCGGGGGCTGAAAGTGGCCGCCCAGAAACTGGACCCCTATATCAACGTGGACCCCGGCACGATGAGCCCCTACCAGCACGGGGAGGTGTATGTCACCGAGGACGGGCTGGAAACCGATTTGGACCTGGGCCATTATGAGCGGTTCATCGATGAAGATCTGAACAAGTTTTCCAACCTAACCACCGGGAAGGTGTATTGGAATGTGCTCAACAAGGAGCGCCGTGGCGAGTACCTGGGGGAAACCATCCAGGTGATCCCCCACATCACCAGTGAGATCAAGAGCTTTATCTACAGCGTGGGGCAGAAGTCCAACGCGGATGTGGTCATTACCGAGATCGGCGGCACGGCCGGCGACATTGAGAGCCAGCCCTTTTTGGAGGCCATCCGCCAGGTGGCCCAGGAGGTGGGGGAGGAGAACAGCCTGTTCATCCACGTCACCCTGGTGCCCTACCTGAAAAGCTCTGGGGAGCACAAGTCCAAGCCCACCCAGCACTCCGTGAAAGAGCTGCAGTCCATGGGCATCAAGCCGGATATCATTGTGCTGCGCACCGACGAGCCCATCACCGACCAGAGCATTTTCCAAAAAATTGCCCTGTTCTGCAACGTGCGCCCCGACTGCGTCATTGAAAACCTGACCATCCCTGTGCTGTACGAGGCGCCCATCATGCTGGAGAAGAACCACTTTTCCGACATCGTCTGCCGGGAGCTGCGCCTGGAAACCGCCCAGCCGGATATGTCCGAATGGCTGGAGATGGTGGAAAAGATCCGCAACCGGAAAAAACAGGTGCATATCGCCCTGGTGGGCAAGTATGTGAAGCTCCACGACGCCTACCTCTCTGTGATGGAAGCCCTGCGCCACGCCGGGTATGACTACAGCGCCAAAGTGGAGATCGATTGGGTGGATTCCGAGAACCTCACCCCCGAGAACATCGCTGCCCGGCTGGGGAGTATCGACGGCATCATCATTCCCGGCGGGTTTGGAAGCCGGGGCATTGAGGGCATGATCCTGGCCTGCAAGTACGCCCGGGAAAACAACGTGCCCTACCTGGGCATCTGCCTGGGGATGCAGATCGCTGTGATCGAGTTCTGCCGGGACGTGTGCGGCATTCAGGACGCCAACTCCGGCGAGTTTGATGAGTACGGCCTGCACAAGGTCATCGACTTCATGCCCGACCAGAACAAGAACATCAACAAGGGCGGCACCCTGCGGCTGGGCAGCTATCCCTGCAAGATCAAGCCCGGCACCAAGATGATGGAGTGCTACGGCAAGGAGCTGGTCTCTGAGCGCCACCGCCACCGCTATGAGTTCAACAACGACTACCGGGAAACCGTGGAAGCTGCCGGCATGGTCCTCAGCGGCACCTCCCCCGACGGCCGGATCGTGGAAACGGTGGAGATCCCCCAGAACCGGTTCTTTGTGGCGGGCCAGTTCCACCCCGAGTTCAAATCCCGCCCCAACCGTGCCCACCCCCTGTTCAAGGGTTTCATCAAGGCTGCGGTGGACTACCGGGAAGGCCAGCAAATGTAACGACCACCTGGAGATCCAGGGTGAACCATAACTTTTTTTTAGAAAGGATCGAAGCGACATGAAATTAAACGGCAATTTCCAGAACCTGGAGCAGAGCTACCTGTTTGTGACCATCGCCAAAAAGGTGGCTGCCTACACCCAGGAGCATCCGGACAACAAGATCATCAAGATGGGCATTGGCGATGTGACCATGCCCCTGGCACCTGCCGTCATCCAGGCCATGCACGACGCCACCGAGGAGCAGGCCCATAAAGAAACCTTCCACGGCTACTCCCCCGACAGCGACGGCTATCCCTTCCTGCGGGAGGCCATTGCCGCCTATTACAAGAACTTTGGCGTGGACATGGACGCCTCTGAGGTGTTCGTGGGCGACGGCGCCAAGAGCGACGTGGGCAACATTGTAGACCTGTTCGACGTGGACAACACCGTGCTGGTGCCCGACCCGGTGTACCCCGTGTATGTGGACACCAACATCCTCTCCGGCCGGAAGATCGAGTATGTGGACGCCAATGAGGCAAACGGCTTTCTGCCCCTGCCCGACCCCAGCCGGAAAGCGGACATCATCTATCTCTGCTCCCCCAACAACCCCACCGGTGCCACCTACAACCGGGAACAGCTGAAGGCTTGGGTGGACTACGCCCTGGACCAGAAGGCCGTGATCCTGTTTGACGCCGCCTATGAAGCCTTTATCACCGATCCCAGCCTGCCCCACAGCATCTTTGAGATCCCCGGGGCGGAGAAGTGCGCCATTGAATTCTGCTCCTTCTCCAAGACGGCCGGCTTTACCGGTATGCGCTGCGGCTACACTGTCATCCGCAAGGAGCTGGTGATCGACGGCGTCCAGGTGTCCAAGCTGTGGCAGCGCCGTCAGGGCTGCAAGTTCAACGGCACCAGCTATATCACCCAGCGGGCCGCTGCCGCTGTGTTCACCGAAGAGGGCCAGAAGCAGATCCGGGAAACCATTGCTTACTACCAGAAGAACGCCCAGGTGATGATGGACGCCTTTACCAAAATGGGCGTGTGGTTCACCGGCGGCACCAACTCCCCCTATATCTGGCTAAAGTGCCCCGGCGGCATGGGCTCTTGGGAGTACTTTGACTACCTGCTCCACAACGCGGAAATCGTAGGCACCCCCGGCGAGGGCTTCGGCAAGAACGGCGAGGGCTATTTCCGCCTGACCGCCTTCGGCGATGCCCAGAAGACCGTGGAGGCTATGGAGCGCATCCAGAAGCTGCAAAAGTAAACCACAAGCTGCGCCTGGACGCAAGCCGCGGGGCGCGCCGTAAAGCGGCACTGGCTGGTTGAAGGGAAACAGCCTGGCGGTCGCGGCTTGCAGCGCGGAGCGAAGAAAATTTTCACCAGTTTTTTCAAAGGCTGCGGTGATTGGGGCAAAATCCCTTCCACAGTACGCATCAACGAAAGAGGAGTTGTCAACCATGTTAGAGCAGTTAAAAGAACAGGTCTACCGCGCCAATCTGCTGCTGCCCCAGCACCACTTGGTCACCTTTACTTGGGGCAACGTCAGTGGGATCGACCGGGAAAGCGGCATCATGGCCATCAAGCCCAGCGGCGTGGAGTATGAAAAGCTCTCCCCGGAGGATATGGTGCTGGTGGATGTCCGTACCGGGAAAAGAGTGGAGGGCAAATGGAACCCCTCCTCGGATACGGACACCCATTGTGAGCTGTACCGGGCTTTTGAGAACATTGGGGGCGTGGTGCACACCCACAGCCGGTGGGCCACCATTTTCAGCCAGATGGGCCGGGGCATCCCCGCTTTGGGCACCACCCACGGGGACTACTTTTACGGGGAGATCCCCTGCACCCGGAAGATGACCCCCGAGGAGATCGGCGGGGAGTATGAGCTGGAAACCGGCAAGGTGATTGTGGAAACCTTCCGAGGGAAGAACCCGGAGGACATCCCGGCAGTGCTGGTGCACAGCCACGGGCCCTTCGCCTGGGGCACCGACGCCCAAAACGCAGTGCACAACGCGGTGGTGTTGGAGGAAGTGGCCTTTATGGCCTGGCATTCCCTGATGATGGAACCCTCCTTGCCCGCCATGCAGCAGGAGCTGCTGGACAAGCATTACCTGCGCAAACACGGAGCGGGTGCCTATTACGGCCAAGGAAAATAACTTGCCAAGGGCGTGTCCTCAGGGGCGTGCCCTTTTTGTTAGGAGGAAAAAAGAATGTTGTATTTTCAAGACGGCCCTCTCACGGTCCGCCCTCTGGAACAGGAGGACTGTGAGGCGTTCCCCCGGTGTTTTGCCACCCAAGGGTGGGAAAAGCCCCGGGCCTTGTTCCGGCGCTATCTGGAAGAGCAGGGCAGGGGGGAGAGAAGGGGTGTTGTGGCCCTGTGGGATGGGGAGCAGGCAGGTTACCTCACCTTGCTTCCCGAAGCCCCGGCGGGCGCTTTTGCCGGAAAGGGCTGGCCCGAAATCTGCGATTTCAATGTGCTGGAAACGTACCAGCGCCGGGGCGTGGGTAGCCGGCTGTTGCAGGTGGCGGAAGAGCTTGCTGGGGAGGCCAGCGATACGGTTTGTTTAGGCGTGGGGCTCCACAGCGGGTATGGGGCCGCCCAGCGGCTGTATAGCAAACGGGGCTATCTCCCCGATGGCTCCGGGGTGTGGTACCGGGATGCCCCCATGGAGCCCTACGGCCCCTGCGCTGCGGATGACGACCTGGTGCTGTACCTATGGAAGGAACTCCCCCGGAAAGTGTTCCGCCCCTTGGGAAAGGAGGAGCTGGCGCCGGAGCTGTTTCGGTGCTTTGACCGCTTCCAGGTGGTGGAACGTTGCTGGCGGAAGGAGCAGGGCCAATGGGTGGTGAAAGACATTGCCTTCACCGAGCGCTGGAGCGATGAGGACTATCAAACCCTGTGCGGCTGCTTGAGGAACACGTTGGACACCGGGGGCCAAGTGTGCGGGGCTTTTGTGGAAGGGAAGCTGAAAGGGTTCTCTTCTGTGGAGGGAGGACTGCTGGGAAGCAGGCAACAGTATGCCGATCTGAGCAGCCTCCACGTTTCCGCAGACTGCCGGAGCCAGGGCCTGGGACGCAGGCTGTTCCAATTGGCGGCGGGATTTGCCCGGCGAAAAGGGGCGAAAGCGCTGTACATTTCCGCCCACTCCTCTGTGGAAAGCCAAGCTTTTTATAAGGCAATGGGCTGCGTGGAGGCTGAAGAGCCCATTCCTGCCCATGTGCTGGCGGAACCCTGTGATTGCCAGCTGGAGTGCCCGGTCATCCCATAAGATCAGACAGCCGAAAGGCTGTCTTTTTTTATGCGTTTGTTTCGGCAGCAGTTGGACGGCCTGCTTTGGAAAATACGAATGCGTAAGAAACATGAAAGAAATACCTCTTGACACATAATACTATGTGATATATAGTATAAGTGATCACAGAGGAAAGGAGCGAGGAAATGGACGCCCAATTGAAAAAGGGGCTTTTGGAGGTGTGCGTGCTGGTTGCGCTGCAATCCAGCGATTCGTATGGATATCAGATCATCAAGGATGTGTCCCCCATTGTGGAGATCTCCGAATCCACCCTGTATCCCATCCTCAAGCGTTTGGAAGCGGGGGGCATGGTGACCACCTATTCCATGGAGCATAACAGCCGCCTGCGGAAGTATTACCGCCTGACCCAGAAAGGCCGCCAGCGGATCCGGGAATTCCTGGTGGAATGGGAAGACGTGATGAAGGCCTACCGGTATATCGCCGCCTCCCAGGAGGAGGGGGCGATGGAAGAAATGGGGAGAAAGGAAGAGCGTGTATGAGAAAGCAGGAATTTTTAAACCAACTGGCAGCGGCCCTTGCCGGGATGGACCGGGAAGAGCGCTACCGTACCCTAAGCTACTATGACGAGCTCATTGACGACCGCATGGAGGATGGCCAGGACGAGGAGCAGGCTGTGGCCGGCCTGGGGGATCCGGGGCAGGTGGCCCGGGAGCTTCTGGTGGAAGAGGAACCGGCTGTGCCCAAGGCAACTGGCCGGAAGGTGTGGGTCATCGTGCTGCTGGTGTTGGGGTTCCCCCTGTGGGGAAGTTTGCTGTTGGCAGGGGTTTGCCTGCTGCTGGTGCTGTTCATCCTCCTGTATGTGCCGGTGGTGATTTTGGGTGCGCTGGCCTTGAGCTGCCTGGTGGCTGCCTTAATGGGCGTGGTGGGCATCCCCTTCTTGATTTGGGATGTGGGCGTTTTGGCCGGGGGCCTGCCTGCGGGGCTGTTCCAGCTGGGGTTGTCTGCGGCGCTGCTGGGAGTGAGCGCGCTGTCTGTGGTGGCCCTGTTCTACACCACCAAGGGCTGCGTGTGGGTATGTAAATCCATTTGGCGCTGGATGCGGCGCAGCGTGAGCAAAAAAGGGAGGGCTTTGGCATGAAAAAGGGAAAGAAATTCCTCCGGATGACGGCCCTGGTGGGCTGCATCCTGTTGGTGGGCGGCATTTTGTTGACCGGCGCCGGGTATGTTGGCATGGGCTTTTCTCTAAAAGCGTTTACCCATCCCCAGGTGGAGAAAGTTGTCCGGGAAACGGTGTGTTTTAAAGACGCGCCCCAGTGTGTGGAGGTTTACGCCCCCGTGGGCGACGTGACCATCCAGGGGGACGAAAATGCAGAGGAACCGGAGATCACCGCTGCCTCCTCGGTCTATGAAGTGACCATGCAGTTTGGCGCCTTGGTGGTGCGGCCCAACGAAGCGTACCGCAGCGGCGGCGGGGCCAACGGCGGCGGGACCAGCTGGGATTGGTACCGGCTTTTGAACTTGCAGCTCGAGGGGGATTACGACGTGACCATCACCCTGCCCAAACGGATGATGGAAAGCGTGAAGGCCACCTCCCAGCTGGGGGATGTGAGCCTTTCCAACCTGTGGGTGGAGAATGTTTCGGCCCAGGCTTCCTGCGGCAGTGTGTCGGCTTCCCAACTGACCCAGACGGACACGTTCAAGGTTTCCGCCTCCCTGGGGGATGTCACTGTGCAGGGGTGCTCCGGCAAGTATTTGGACTTGGACAGCGACCTGGGCAATGTGCAGGTGGATGACTGCCTGTTTGATAACGGCGACTTGGCAGGCAGCTCCGGGGACATCCAAATGGCGGATTCCACATGGACCTGGCTGACGGTGAATAACGACATGGGGAACTGCGTGCTAAAAGGCGTCACCGCCCAGACCTCTGTCACCTGCGGCACCAGCCTGGAAAATGTGGAATTGGAAAAGCTTACCTCCCCGGAGATCCATCTGAGCGCCGATTCCGGCAATGTGACTGGCTCCATTGTGGGAAAACAGGAGGTTTACCGGATCTCCCAGGAAGTGGACATGGGGGAATCCAATTTGGAAGACCAGCTGGATGGTGTATACCTTTTGGAGGTGGCTGCCTCTTTGGGGGATATCCAATTGGAATTCACGGAGTGAGGCCCCCGGCCCCATAAAAAACAGGAACGCGAAGCCCGGCTGCAAGGGGTGCGTTCCTGTTTTTTTGTGTTGGCCTGGCCGCGAGCAGGATGGCTATCTATTCCGAAACCGTGTCGGAGTCCCGGAAGATCAGCGTGATGCACCACAGGGCGGCAATGCCCACCAAGGTGTAAATGATCCGGGAAAGGATGGCTGCCTGGCCGCCGAAAATCCAGGCTACCAGGTCAAACCGGAAGATACCGATTAAGCCCCAGTTGATGCCGCCAATGACGACCAGGGCCAGAGCGATCTTGTCTAAAATTCGCATTTGTGACTACCCCTTCTCAGTGGATTTCTCGGCGCTTTGGCCGGGTTGGGTTCGGTGGTTAGTCTGCGCGGGATTTTGGGAATTATGCACCCTTTTCGGGCTGGTGCCGGAAGGTTTTTCTGGTTTTGAGAAAAGTTCCCGAAAGCCTACCACCAGTAAAAAAATTCCAAAAATGCACCGCAGCAGGGTCACGTCCAAGGAGGAGGCAAAAAAGGCCGCCGCCACACAGGCGGGCACCCCAGTTGCAATGCTCCACAGGGCGGTGGGGCGGTCCACCAGGCCCTGGCGCAGGTGCCCCCACAGGGCGGGCAGGGCACAGGCCGCAAAGTAGATCAGGTTGACACCCCCGGCCTGGAATTGGTCCATGCCTTGTACCAGGGTCAGCCACAACAGTAGCAGGGTGCCGCCCCCTACCCCAAACCCGGAGAGCACCCCGGTGGCGGCCCCCACCAGGGCGGAGAGAAACCAGCTCACAGGGCCAGCACCGCCCGCACCCCGCCATAGAGGATCAGCGCACCAAAGGCCCGGCGAAGCCAGACAAGGGGCACCTTTTGAAAGATCCGCCCCGAGAGCAGCCCGCCCGCTGCCCCGCCTAGCAGATAGGGCCAGGCATCCGCAAGCTCCAGCCCTCCCCGGAACCAGTACACCCCCGCCGAAACCAAAGACAAGGGCAAGATCACCGCCACGGAGGTGGCGAAGGCGCTGCGGGCCGGCAGCTTTCCCCAGCTGGTGAAGAGGGGCACTAAAAAGAGCCCGCCTCCTGAGCCGAACAGCCCATTGGCAAGGCCCGCCAGCCCGCCGGTGACCATGGATTTTCCTTTTTTCCCCAAGACAGCTCCCCCTTTTTTGGATGGATACAAACAGCTTTTCCCAAAGCAGTGGGTTTATCCCCTGTTTTTTTCAAAAAATGCCGCATGAAACCACGTCTGCTTCCCATACTGAAAACAGAAAGGGAGGCGGTATTTGTGAAGAAAAAAGCAGTTTTGCTGCTGGGGGCTTTGTTTTTGTTGTTGGGAGCGGCCTGCGTGTCTTTGGGGCGTGTGTCCCAAGGGGAGGAGTATGTGGCCGCTGCCGGGGCCCAGTCCCTGTACCGGCTTGATATCGCCCAGGCCCGTGGCACGATTTATGACTGCAACCTCCAGCCCCTGGTGGGAGGGGAAACCCAGTATGTGGCTGCGGTGGCGCCCACTATCCAGTCTATTGGGGCGCTGGAAAAGGCCACCGATGGGGCGTACCGTGACAGGCTTGCCCTGGCGCTGGAAAACGGAAAGCCCTTCCAGCTGGTGCTGGAAAGCCCAGTGGACGACCCCCGCATTGACGTGTTCCAGGTACCGCAGCGCTATACGGAAAACCAGCTGGCGCCCCATATCATCGGCTACCTGGACAGCCTGGGCGGCGGCGCGGCGGGGATCGAGCTGGCCATGGACGACGTGCTGCGCCAGTATGAGGGAGAGATCTCCGTCACGTACCAGGTGGACGCACTGGGGCGGGCCATCGCCGGAGGGGAGCGGCAGGTGGTGGACACCTTGGAGGACTCCCAGGGAGGGGTGGCCCTCACCTTGGACAGCGAGATCCAAGCCCTGGCCCAGGAGGCGGCCCAAGGGCTGGGCAAAGGGACAGTGGTGGTCACCCAGGCGCCGGATTGCCAGATCCGGGCTGTGGCCAGCGTGCCGGATTTCTCCCCCCTGGATCTGGGCAGCGCCACCGAAAGCCAGGACGCCCCTTTGGTGAACCGGGGGTTTTCCGCCTATGCGCCAGGCTCGGTGTTTAAGCTGGTGACGGCTGCGGCCCTGTTGGAAGCGGACCTGGGGGATACCACCTTCCACTGCCAGGGGTATGTGGACGTGGGGGGCCTGCGCTTCCACTGTGTAAACGCCACAGCCCACGGGGAGCTGGACCTGACCGGCGCGTTGGAGCAATCCTGTAACTGTTACTTTATCAACGCCGCCCGTGCCTTGGGTGGCCAGGAGATCCTGACCATGGCTTACAACCTGGGGTTTGGCACTGCCCAGGAGTTTGGCCGGGGGTTGTGGACCTCCTCCGGGGATCTGCCCAGCCTGAGCGGCCTGGAAAATGTCCGGGTACTTGCGAACTTCTCCTTTGGGCAAGGAGACCTCACCGTTACCCCATTACAACTGTGCGCCATGATGAATGCTATTTGCTCCGGTGGGGTGTATGCTTCGCCCAAGCTGATCGAAGGGGTGGTGAACACCCAGGGGGAGCTTTCCCCGGCGAGTTCCCAGGAGGATGTGTCCCGCAAAGCTATGAGCGCCTCCACCTCCCAAATCCTCAAGGCGGCTTTGGTGTCAGCCGCCCAGAAAGGCACCGGGCAGGTGGCCTCCCCCTCCAACGGGACGGCGGGGATCAAGACCGGCACGGCCCAGACAGGGGTTTTCCAAGGGGAAGAGGAGCTGCTCCACTTTTGGTACAGCGGGTTTGTCCAGGGGAAGGACGGCGTTTGCTATTGCATCACGGTCCTAAAGGAATCCGCTGTTTCCGGCCAGGAGGACGCTGCCCAAGTTTTCCAGGAAGTGGCCCAGGGCATCCTGGCCTTGGGGGACGAAAAGGGGAATTGACAGAACGCGGGTTGGCCGCTATAATAAAGGTAAAGTAGCATACTGGAGCATTGCGCGGAGAAGATGCTTTTCCTCCCCCTTCCAGAGAGCGGCCGGCGGGTGCGAGGCCGTTGGGGGAAAAGGGCAGGCCGCTCCCATCAGCGCACTGCCGCGAAGAGCGGCGCGGTTTTCCCCCGTTATCGGGACGAAAGTGACTTTCTGCCCCCGTGGGTTTTCCGGCGGCCAGAAGGTAATTTGGGTGGTACCACGGGCTTTTCCGTCCCATTTGGGGTGGAAGAGCCCTATTTTGTTGGAGGATTTTTGGTATGAGAGAGATTCTGAATACCGGACGTTTGCTCCTGCGGGAGATGGTTGCTGGGGACTTGCAGGATCTCAAAGAGATGCTGCAAGATCCTGAAGTGGTCTACGCCTACGAGCACACTTTCACCGACCAGGACGTGAAAGAATGGCTAGCCCGGCAGCAGGGCCGCTATCAAAAAGATGGCTTTGGGCTATGGGCGGTGATCCTTGCCGCCACCGGGGAGATGGTGGGCCAGGCGGGCCTTACCTGGCAGGAATGCGAAGGCCAGCCTGTGCTGGAGGTGGGCTATCTGCTGAAGAAGCGCCATTGGCACAGGGGTTATGCCCGAGAGGCTGCCAGAGCCTGCCGGGACTACGCCTTCCGAGTGTTGGGTGCGGAGAAGGTGAGTTCCCTCATTAAAACGGACAACCTTGCTTCTATCCGGGTGGCGGAGAGCTGCGGGATGCACCGGCAGCGGGAATTTATCGCTCACTATTACAATGGCCCCATGGCCCACTATCAATACACAGTTTGGAAGGGAGATACCATGGATATCACATACTGCGTGGAACAACTGAAGGCCCTTTGCGCCATCGACAGCCCCTCGGGCTTTACCGACCGGGCGGCCGATTACCTGATGGAAGAGCTCACCCGTTTGGGCTACGCCCCGGAAAAGACCCGCAAGGGCGGTGTGCGGGTGTGCCTGGGCGGCGAAGGCAGCCCCCTGCTGCTGATGGCCCATGTGGATACTTTGGGCGCCGTAGTGCAGTCCATCAAGGGCAACGGGCGGCTGGTGCTGTCCCCTGTGGGCGGCCTGCGGGCAGAGAACTGCGAGGCGGAAAATTGCCGGATCTACACCCGGTTTGGCGGTACCTACACCGGCTGCCTGCAGATTGTCAACGCCTCTTCCCATGTGAACGACGACTATGCCGGCGCCAAGCGGCAGTTTAACCAGATGGAAGTGGTCATCGACCAGCCAGTGAAGTCCGAGCAGGACACCCGGGATTTGGGTATCTGCGAGGGGGATTTTGTCTGCTTCGGCCCCCGCACCACGGTGACGGATTCCGGTTACATCAAGAGCCGCTTCTTAGATGACAAGCTCAGTGCCGCCATGCTGCTGGCTTTGGCCAAGGAGCTGAAGGACCAAGGGATTTCCCCCAAGCGGAAGGTGTACCTCCACTTCACCGTGTACGAAGAGGTGGGCCACGGTGCTGCGGCTTCCGTGCCGGGGGACGTGGAAGAACTCCTCAGCGTGGACATGGGCTGCGTGGGGGAGGGCCTCCAGTGCACCGAGCGGGAGGTATCCATCTGCGCCAAAGATTCCGGCGGGCCTTACGATTACCAGGTGACTACCGCCTTGGTGGAGGCTGCCAAGGCCGCTGGGGCCGCCTATGCTGTGGACGTGTATCCCCACTACGGCAGCGACGCCGAAGCCGCCCTGCGCGCGGGGTACGACGTGCGCCACGGGCTCATCGGCGCGGGGGTGTACGCCTCCCACGGGTATGAGCGCTCCCATGTGGACGGGGTGGAGAACACCTTGAAGCTGCTGTGGCAGTACACCGTGAAAGAAACTGTATAAGGAACAAACGGGGGATCCCCCGATTTTAAAAAGAGAGGGTAAAAAGACAATGCAGTGGACAGGGTTAAACGAACTGAGAGAGAAATATTTGGAATTTTTTGAATCCAAGGGCCATTTGCGGCTGCCCAGCTTCTCGCTGATCCCCCAGGGGGACAACAGCCTTTTGCTGATCAACTCCGGCATGGCGCCCATGAAGAAGTACTTCACCGGGGAGGTCACTCCCCCCCGGCGGCGTGTGACCACCTGCCAGAAGTGCATCCGCACCGGCGACATTGAAAACGTGGGCTACACCGACCGCCACGGCACCTATTTCGAGATGCTGGGCAACTTCTCCTTTGGGGATTACTTCAAGCGGGAGGCCATTTCCTGGGCTTGGGAGTTCTTCACCCAGGTGCTGGAGATGCCCAAGGAGAAGCTGTACATCTCCGTGTATGAAAACGACGACGAGGCCTGGGACATCTGGACCAAGGAGATCGGCGTGGAAGAGAGCCACATGAAGCGCCTAGGCAAAGAGGACAACTTCTGGGAGCACGGTTCCGGCCCCTGCGGCCCCTGCTCGGAGATCTACTTCGACCGGGGCGAGAAGTACGGCTGCGGCAAGCCTGACTGCGGCGTTGGCTGCGAGTGCGACCGGTATGTGGAAGTTTGGAACAACGTGTTCTCCCAGTTTAACAACGACGGCCATGGCAACTACACCGACCTGGCCCAGAAGAACATCGACACCGGCATGGGCTTGGAGCGGCTGGCCTGCGTTATGCAGGGCGTGGACAACCTGTTCCTGGTGGACACCGTGCAGAACATCATGAAGAAGATCTGCGAGATCGCCGGGGTGCGTTACGGCGATGACAAGAAGACCGACGTGTCCCTCCGTGTCATCACCGACCACATCCGCTCCACCGTGTTCATGATCGGCGACGGTGTGCTGCCTTCCAACGAGGGCCGCGGCTATGTGCTGCGCCGCCTGCTCCGCCGTGCCGCCCGCCACGGGAAGCTTCTGGGCATCCAGGGGGCGTTCCTGAAGGATGTGGTGGACACTGTCATCCAGGAGAACCAGACCGCCTACCCGGAGCTTGTGGAGAAGCGGGAAACCATTAAAAAGATCATTACCTTTGAAGAGGAAAGTTTTGCTAAGACCATCGACCAGGGCTTGTCCCTGCTGAATGCTTTGATCGACAAGGCGGATTCCAAGGTGTTCTCCGGCGAGCACGCCTTCACCTTGAACGACACCTACGGCTTCCCTCTGGACCTGACTAAGGAGATCCTCTCCGAGCGTGGCATGGAGGTGGATGAGGAGCGGTTCCGCCAGTTGATGCAGGAGCAGCGGGAACGTGCCCGGAACGCCCGGAAGGACGCCGGCGCCGACGCCTGGAAGGGCGAGGGCAGCGCTGCTGCCGGCCTGCCCCAGACCGTCTTTACCGGGTACGCCCAGATGGAGGGTGAGGGCCAGGTGCTGGCAATCGTCCGGAACGGCCAGCGGGTGGATTCCGCCGGCGAGGGCGCGGAAGTATCCGTGGTGCTGGATACCACCCCCTTTTACGGCGAAGGCGGCGGCCAGGTGGGAGACACCGGCGTGCTGGAGGCCGAAGGTGTTTCCGTGGACGTGGTGGACACCACCAAGCACGAGGACGTGTACCTCCACCGCGCCGTGGTGAGGGAAGGCGCCCTGAACGTGGGGGACAAGCTCACCGCCAAGGTGGATTCCCTGCGCCGCAGCGCCATTATGCGCAACCACACCGCCGCCCATTTGCTCCAGGCTGCCCTGCGGAAAGTGCTGGGCACCCATGTGGAGCAGGCCGGCCAGCTGGTCAACGACCAGCACGTGCGGTTTGACTTTACCCACTTCTCTGCCCTCACCCCCGAGGAGCTGCTGCAAGTGGAGTCCTTGGTCAATGAGGAGATCCTGAAGGCTGTGCCGGTTTCCATGGTGGAGATGGGCATTGAGGAAGCCCGCCGGAGCGGCGCCATGGCCTTGTTCGGCGAGAAATACGGCGACGTGGTGCGGGTGGTTTCCGTGGAAGACGGCTTCTCCAAGGAACTGTGCGGTGGCACCCATATGGACAACACTGCCCGCTTGGGGCTGTTTAAGATCGTCAGCGAGTCCTCCGTGGCCTCCGGTGTGCGCCGGATCGAAGGTGTCACCGGTACGGGTGTGCTGGCAATGCTGGGGATGCAGATGGCCACCCTGCGGCAGACCGCCCAGGCCATGAAGGTGGCCAACCCCATGGAACTGCCCCTCCATGCCGGGCAGATGATGGCTCAGATCAAAGACAAAGACAAGGAGATCGAATCCCTCAATGCCAAGCTGGCCCAGAACCGCCTGGAGGGTGTGTTCCAAAACGCCCAGGATGTGGAGGGCGTGAAAGTGGTGTACGCCCTGCTTTCCGGTACCGGAAGCGACGCCCTGCGCGCCCTGTGCGACAAAGCCAAGGAACATCAGGAGGCTATTGTGGCAGTGTTTGCCGGTGTTTCCGATGGCAAGGCCACCTTGGCAGCTGTGTGCAGCAAGGCTGCCCAGGAAAAGGGCCTGAAAGCCGGTGTGTTGGTGAAAGAAGTGGCCCAGCTCTGCGGCGGCAACGGCGGCGGCCGTCCCGATTTTGCCATGGCCGGCGCCAAGGACCAGTCCAAGCTGGACGACGCTCTGGCCGCTGTACCGGAGCTGGTGAAGAAGCAGATCGGCTGATTGCCGGTTGAAAATATTCCTTTGGAAAGGAGATTTTCCCATGACTGATTGTATTTTCTGCAAGATTGCCCAAAAGCAGATCCCCTCGAAGATCGCCTATGAGGACGACGCTGTCATTGCCTTCTATGACCAAGACCCCCAGGCGCCGGTGCACGTGCTGGTGATCCCCAAAGAGCACATTGCTTCCGCCATGGAGATCGCCCCGGAAAACAGCGCTGTGGTGGCCAAGGTTTTCGAAGCCATCCCCAAGATCGCTCAGGAGCTGGGGTTGGAAAACGGCTTCCGGGTGGTGAACAACTGCGGCAAGGACGGGATGCAGACTGTTAAGCACCTGCACTTCCACCTGCTGGGAAAACGGCAAATGGGCTGGCCGCCCTTCCCGACCGCCGGGGAATGAGAGAGCCGCTCTGAAAGGGCAAAGCCCCGGGCGTGGGGCGGCAAAGGCCGCCTGCGGGGGCCTTCCCCCAAAACGCCCCAAACAGGAACTGTTAGTTTTTTGGCCCTGCCTCTTGGGGACCCGAGGGGCTCTGGCCGCTTTCCCCTGGGAAAGCGGGAAGGAGGAATGGAATTATGGGAGAAGTATATAAGATGAACATAGCGGGGTGCCAGCGGGAACTGCCCATCTGCCCCATTGACGACCACATGGACATCGCGGGGTTTGTCATGTTCAGCGATGTGGAGATTACCGAGAAGACTGCCCAGGCCCTGCTGGAGAAGTGCCCGGAGCATGACGTGATCGTCACGGCTGAGAGCAAGGGCATCCCCCTGGCCTACGAGATGGCCCGCATTGGCTGCCGGAACTACGTGGTGGCCCGGAAAGGCGTGAAAGCCTATATGGAGGACCCCATCCACGTGGAGGTGAAGTCTATTACCACGGACCACGTGCAGAAGCTGTACTTGTCCAAGGCCGATTGCGAAAACCTGAAGGGCAAGCGCATCCTGATTGTGGACGACGTGATCTCCACCGGCGAGTCTTTGGCGGCTATGGAGGAACTGCTCCACACCATCGGCGGCAAGGTAGTGGGCAAGGCCTGCGTCCTGGCGGAAGGCGATGCCAAGGACCGCACGGACATCATCTACCTGGAGCCCCTGCCCTTATTCTTCAAGTAAGCGGTGATTCGGCCTTTCGCCCTGCTGGGGTTTTCCGGTTATGCAGCCTTGGTGCTGTGCACGGCTTTGGGACCTGGAAATGCCTGGGTCCTCTGTTTGCTGTGCCTTGGCCTGGCTTGCGGGATCGCTCTGTGCCGGGGAGTCCTGGGGTTTGTCTGGGGGCGGAAGGGGTATTTTGTCCAAAAAGAGCTTTCGGGGGAGTCCCCGAAGGCTCTTTCTGTTTTCCGGGGGCTGTTTTGGGCGGTAGCCGCGGCTGCTGTAGCCGGGCTTTTGTGCGGGACGTGCTTCCTGGCCTGGCAGCAAGCCGCGCCCCTCCAGAAATTGGAAGGGGAAAAGCTCACCATCCGGGCCCAGACGTTGGACTACCCGGAGGAGCAGTATCACCGGTATTACTACAAACTCAAGGTGACGGCCTTGGGGGAAGAGGGAGAGCTTACCCCGGTGGAACCCTTTACCCTGCGGCTTTCCGCCACCATGCCCCTGGCTGCCCAGCCCTACGACTGGGTGGAGTGCGATGTGACCTTTACCGCCTTTGACCAGGGCGGCGAGCTGTACTCCACGTTGAACACCCGCCTGGCCGACGGCTACCAGGCCGGGGGATACCTGTCCCAGTATGAGGGCATCGTGGTGGAAGAGGATCCCACCCTGTCCCCGGGGGAGATCTTGGTCCAGCTGCGGCGCCAGGTGAGCCGGGAACTGGACCGCCTGCTGCCCCGGCGGGAGGCAGGGTTCCTCCGGGCCATGGTGCTGGGGGACGGAAGCGGCATCTCCCAGGAGGACAACGCCAATTTCCGGGGACTGGGAGTGTCCCACATCCTGGTGGTTTCGGGAATGCACATGGCGGTGTTGGCGGCTTTCCTCCACCTGCTTTTAAAGCGGCTGCCTGTCCGCAAGGCGGTGGGGAACCTTCTCACCGGCCTGGCGCTGCTGCTGTTTTTGTCCCTCTCCGGATTCCAGCCCTCTGCCACCCGGGGCGCTGCCATGTACGGCGTGCTGCTTTTGGCGGACTCCTTTGGGCGCCGCGCCGACAGTTTGAACTCCCTGGGTCTGGCGGTGCTGGTGGTGTGCCTGTTTAACCCCTTTGCCGGCGGGGATCTGGGCTTTGCCCTGTCCGTCACCGCCACCTTGGGCATTGTGCTGTTGTACCAGACTTTGGCCACCTTGTTGCTGGACCGTGTGAAGGGCCGCTTTGCCAAACTGTGGCGCTTCCCGGCAGAGTCCCTGGCTGCCACGGCCGCAGCACTGTTGGGGACGTTCCCCGTACAGCTGGCGGTGTTTGGAGGGTTCCCCTTGCTGCTGCCCTTGGCCAACTTCCTCATGGTTGCCCCTGGCACCGCCCTGCTGTACTTGGCCTTTTTCGGCTCCTTTTTGACGCTGCTTCCCGCCACGGCGCCCTTGGCGGCCCCCTTCCTGTGGGGCGCGGCTTGGGTGGCCCGGTTGCTCCTGTGGCTGGCGGAGGTGCTTTCCCAGTGGAAGGGCACGTTCCTGCCCCTTTCCAGCACCGTTTTGTTGGTTGTGGTGGTGGGCCTGCTGCTGTTGCTGATTGTGGCCAGCTTTTCCGGGAAAGACCGGCCTCTTCGGCGGGTGCTGGCGGGATGCATGGTGGTTTTGACAGTCTTTGGCGGCGTGTTCCAGCTGTGGCTGGACCGGGGGAAGGCCGTGTTTGCGGCGCCGGAGTCTGGGGGAGATTCCTGCGTGGTGCTGGTGATGGATGGCAAAGCGGCGGTGCTCTCTTTGGGCGGGTACCGCACCAGCGCGGTGACGGAAATTCTGCGGCGGCACAACGTGACCCAGGTGGAAACGGTGTGTATGCCGGTGTCCACTTCCGACGCCCGGGAGGCCGCCGTCCAGGTGCTGGAAAATTACGGCGGGCAGCTGATCCTGCCCGAGGACGCTTTGGTGGGCCGGGACCTGGAGGTGGCTTTGAACGGGGAGGAGCCGGCGTTTCTCTCCGGCGGTGAACGCTTTGAAGCCCTGGAGGGCGTAACGGTGGAGGTCCTGCCCCGGTGGGAGGGGCTGCGGTTGACGGTCCATGGGGTGGACGTGGTGGTGGAATGGGAACCGGCACGCTCCCAGGACTGCCAGCTGCTCTTCACCAACCAAGGGGAGAGCCGGGTAAATTCCTCGTTGTCTGTTTGGCAGACCGATGCTATAATAGAAGAAAATGCCCTTTGGCCTTCCGGGCTGGTGGTACCGGTGGAAGAAGGCTGCTTGGCGGTGGAGATTGCCCCTTCCGGGGAGATCGCCGCCCGGCGGGAAGGGTGAGAAAGGAGGGAACGCCATGGCTGTGGTGGACGATGCCGGCCTGAAGAAGCAGATGGCAGCTAGGGAGCTTTCCGGCCTGTTTGTGGTGGCCGGTGAGGAAAAATACATGGTCAAGCGCCTGGCCCGGCAGCTGATCCAGCGGGCCGCCGGGGATGCCTTCCCCGAGTTCAACGACCAGTCCTTCACCAACGAGTCCTCTTTGGACAGCATCGGCGACGCGGCCCAGGCGTTGCCCTTTTTTGCCCAGCGCAAGTGCGTTTCCGTGGCGGATTTCGATGTGGAATCCAAGTCTGCCCAGGAGCTGGAAAAGCTCTACGAGCTGTGGGAGCTTTCCCCGGAAAGCACCACCCTGGTGTTCTGGTACCCCACCCTGGATTTTGACGAGAAGCGCTCGTCCAAGTGGAAAAAGTTTTTAAAGCAGGCCCAGGAGCGCGGCACCGTGGCCCTTTGCGGCCGGAGAAGCCAGACGGAACTGCTGCGGTTCCTCTCCCGGGAGGCGGAAAAGGCGGGCTGTGGGCTGTCCCGTCCGGTGGGGCAGAAGCTGCTGGAGTACGCGGGGATGGACCTGACCGCCCTGCAAAACGAGCTGGAAAAGCTCTGTGCCTACGCCCTGGGCCAGGGGACCCCGGAGATCACCGGGGACATGGTGGAGGAGCTGGTGCCCAAGTCCATGGAAACCACCGTGTTCCTGCTGGCGGGGGCTTTGGTGGGGGGCAGCTATGAAAAGGCCTACACCTTGCTGGACACCCTCTTTTACCAGCGGGAGGAGCCGGTTGCCATTGTGGGTGCCCTGGCCACCTCCTACCTGGATATGGTGCGGGTGCGGGCTGCCCTGGAGCACGGCGGTTCCTACGGGGATGCCGCCCAGTACGGCGACTACAAGGGGAAGGACTTCCGCCTGAAAAAGGCCCAACAGAACGCCCGGGGGGTGTCGCTGCAGGTGCTGCGGGAGAGCCTCCACTTGCTGCTGGAGGCGGACCTGGCCCTGAAGGGTTCCCGGCTGGATGCCCGCATCCTGTTGGACGAACTGATCGCCAAGCTGCTGCTGGCCGCCCACGGAGGCAAGGCATGATCCGGGTGAAAGAGGCCATCGTGGTGGAGGGGAAGTACGACAAAATCAAGCTTTCTTCTCTGGTGGATGGTGTTATTATAGAAACAAACGGCTTCGGCATTTTCAAAGACCGGGAGAAGGTCCGCTACCTGCGGGAGCTGGCGGCAAAACGGGGGCTTATCGTCTTGACAGACAGCGACGGCGCAGGGTTTTTGATCCGCGGCAGGCTTTCCTCCTCCATCCCGCCCCAGCAGATCAAGCACGCCTATATCCCCGACATCCTGGGGAAAGAGCGGCGAAAGGCGGCCCCCTCCAAGGAGGGGAAACTGGGGGTGGAGGGCATGGAGCTTTCTGTGCTGCGTCAGGCCCTGGAGCGGGCAGGGGCCACGGTGGAGGACGGTCCCCAGCCGGCTCCCCAGGGGGAGCCCCTGACCAAGGCGGACCTGTACCGGTGGGGGCTTTCCGGCGGGGAGGGCAGCGCCGCCCGGCGGAAAGAGCTGCAGCGCTGCCTAGGGCTGCCGGAGCGGCTGTCAGCGGGCGGGCTGCTGCAAGCCCTCAACACCTTGTATGGCCGGCAGGCTTTTGAAGAGTTTATGGAGAAGGGGGAGCTTCACGATGGATCGGGCGAGGGAAGCCCTGCTCAGGGCCCAGTTTAAATCCAAGGGCAAATGGTATCTGGCCCAGCAGGTGGACGCCTTTTTGGAGGAGCTCTCCGTGCTGGTGGAGGAGGACGCCCGGGACGGGGAGGCCCTCTCCGAGGCCATGCGCACATTGGGGAAGGAAAACCAGCAGCTCAAGGCCCAGCTGGAAGAGGCCCAGTCTGCAAAATCCCGCCAGGGGGAGGAGGAATCCCGCCGCCGCGTCTGTCAGGAGCTGGAACGGGAACGTGACGGGCTGATCCAGGATATCAAGGACCTGCGTGCCTACCGGGAGGAGTTCCGCAAGGCGGTGGCAAAAGAGGCCCAAGACCTGCTGGGGCAGGTGGAGGGGCTGCCCTCCAAGACCCTGCTGTAAAGGGGGCGGCTGTGGAATTGCAGCTGGAAACGAAGCGGCTCCTCTTGCGCCGGCCCCGGGTGTCGGACCTGGCCCCCTATGAGCAGATACGAAACAGCGAGTATGTGCTGCGGTACAACGCCATGGACCGGGTGAAAAAGAAAAAGGTGGCGGATCAACTGCTGGAAGACAGCGCTTCCGACCGGGTGTTTTTCTTGGAAGAGCGTTCCACAGGGAGCCTGGTGGGAGCAGTGTGGCTTGCCGAGGACGATTTGCGCCCCAAGGTGAAGGCCGTGAGTCTGGAATACTTTTTAGATGAGCGTTTTGCCGGCCAGGGCCTGATGACCGAAGCCCTGGAAGCGCTTTTGCCCTATGCCTTTTTCAAGCTGGGGGCGGTGGTGGTGTCCGCCCGGGTGTTTGTGGAAAACCGCGCCTCCCAACGGGTGCTGGAAAAATTGGGGTTTACCCGGGAAGGCCGGCTGCGGCAAGCGGTGCGGGGCTACCGGGATGTGGTCCGGGACGACCTGACCTTCTCCCTGTTGCGGGAGGAGTTTGTGCGGCAGCGTCAAGAGAGAGAATGTAAGGGGGATGGAATATGGACGGCCAGGAGGCAGCCAGACGGATCGACGAGTTTTTAGACCTTTATAAGCAGCTGGAAGACGCGCTGGAGGACAAATACCGCAATGCCCGGCGCCACTATTCCAGCGTGGTGTACGAATTTGAAAAGGATTATGAAAGTGCTCCGGTGCGGGATAAGCTGGAGATCTGCCGGGAGATCCGCAACCTGCTCACCCACACTGCCAACTTGGACGGGGAGCCCGTTGTGGAGCCCTCTCAGCCGGTGGTGGATGCCCTGCAGGAGGTGCTGGCCTTTGTAAAGCAGCCGCCCTTGGCACTGGAGTTTGCCACCAAAGGCGACCAGGTGATGAAAGCCCATATGCATCAAAAGGTGCTGCGGTTGATGGAAGTGATGGACAAAAACGGCTACTCCCACATCCCCGTGCTGGAAAACGGGGAGTTTTGCGGGGTGTTCAGCGTGGGCTGCGTGTTCCAGTACCTGCTGCGCAGCGGCGGGAAGGGCATCAAACCCGATACCACAGTGGCGGAGCTGGGCAAGTACATCGCTTTGCCTGCCCACACGGAAAACTATCAATTTGTCCCCAAGGACGCCACCTATATCTCCGTGCGCCGCATTTTCGAGCGGGTCCGCGGGAAAAACAAACGGGTGTCGGTGATCTTCATCACAGAGCACGGCACGCCGGGGGAACCCCTTTTGGGGATGGTCACCCCTTGGGACGTTTTGGGAGAAGCATAAACCATACGGGAGGTAACAGAGAATGGGTCACATTGAAACACTGTTGGAACGGTATCCTGTCCTGGCGGGGCAGGAGGCAGAGATCCGGGCGGCGGGAGAGCTTTTGAGCGCCCGGGTGAAGGCAGGGGGCAAGCTGCTCACCTGCGGCAACGGGGGCAGCGCCTCTGACGCGGAACACGTGGTGGGGGAGCTGATGAAGAACTTCTGGATCCAGCGGAAGATCCCCCAGGAGATGGAACAGCGCCTGGAGGCTGTGGGGGCCCAGGACCTGGCGGGGAGGCTCCATGGGGCCATCCCGGCTATCTCCCTGAACTCCCAGACGACCTTGCTGACGGCCCTGCTCAACGACGTGGACCCGGCGCTGATCTTTGCCCAGCAGGTCTATGGCTATGGGAAAGAGGGGGACGCCCTGCTGGCTTTCAGCACGGCGCCCCACACGGAAAACGTGTACAACGCGGTGCGGGTGGCTAAGGCCTTGGGCATGGCCACGGTGCTGGTGTGCGGTAAGGACGGCGGTGCCACGGCGGAAGTAGCCGATGTGGCCATTCACCTGCCGGCGGACGTGACCTTTAAGATCCAAGAGCTGACCCTGCCCACCTACCACATCCTCTGCGCCCTGATGGAGCAGGCGGTGTTCGGCTGAGCGGCAGGCACGGAGGGGGGGAGCCTTTCCCGCGAAGGGAGGTTCCCCCTTTTTCCTTTCCCCGGCGGCAGTTTCACGCTTCCAAAGCGGACGGGAAAGCGTGTTTCTCAAAAGCCGCCGCCACTTTTTTTAATGAAGTTCTAAATCCCGCCCGGATATAATGAGGAAAAAGCCAGGTGATTGCCCTGGCCCGGCATTTTACCAAAGGAGGAGCCTGCCATGTTTGAAAACAATTTTACCGTTTTGGAGAAAATGGTGCGGGAGGACGCTATCATCATCCCCGTTGCCCAGCACCGGAAACCGGACGGCACTTTTGACTTGGAGCGCAACTTAAAACTGTGGAACGACGCCATCCGGCAGTATGAGCAGATCCCTTTGTGGGAGGAGGGCGCCCCTGGCTACGATGGGGACAAGACGCCGCTGCAGCCTCAGCCTTCCCTGATCTTCGTCCCTGGCCAGAACGGTGGGGAGAAGCGGGGCACCATTGTGGTGGCCCACGGCGGCGGGTTTTCCAGCCGCACCGGCTGCGAGGGCATGAACGTGGCCTATTACTTTGCCCAAAAGGGCTTTAACACCGCTATCCTGACCTACCGGCTCCAGCCCTACACCCGGTATGACGCCCTGGCGGATATGCAGCGCGCCATCCGGCTGCTGCGGGCCAACAAAGAAAAATTGGGCATCACCGGCCAAGTGGTTGCCATGGGCTTCTCCGCAGGTGGGATGCTCAGCGGCAACTGCGCCACCCACTTTGACTTGGGTGACCCCCAGGCAGCCGATCCCATCCAGCGGGAGTCCTGTCGGCCGGACGCAGCGGTGATCTGCTATGGCGCCTTTGCTTTCAGCGCCTTCCCCGGGGCCTTTGGCTTCCGCTCCACCCCCTTCTGCTCCAGCCGGGAAGAGCTGTATTATATGGCTCCCGAGGCCAATGTCACCCCGGACACGCCCCCCTGTTTTGTGTGGCAGACCACCAGCGACGATGCCCGGCATTCCTTTGCCCTTTGCAGCGCTTTGACTGCCGCTGGGGTGGAGTTTGAGCTGCACTGTTTCCCGGAAGGGGTCCACGGCATGGCCCTGGCAGACGGGCACAATGACTTGGGGCTGAACATCCCCCATGTGGGCCGTTGGGCGGAACTGTGCGCCGAGTGGCTGGAAGAGCATCATATTTAAAAAAGTACTCCACTGAGTGTAGATTTTCAAAAGGAATCGGATACATTTTTAAAATGGCCAAAAAACTCTTGGAAAAAATGTACTATTTTGAAAACCTCACGTAATTTCTTTAATGACTTTCCATGGAAAACATGGCATGATTGACCATGACAAATGCCGGTTTCGGCAAAAACTAAACAAGACGGAGGATGAAAGAATGAAAGCCAAAAAGTTAGTCGCTTTGGTTTTGGCGCTGTGCATGGCTGGCTCCATGGCTGCCTGCGGCGGCAACAACAACAGCAGCACTTCTTCCGGCAGCAGCGCTGCCGGCGGGGACAGCAGCGTTACCGAGGAAAGCAGCGCCGCTGAAACCGATGACACCGCTGAAGGCGATGGCGAGCTGTACCGCGTGCGGCTGAGCTTGCCCACCATGATGACCATTCCCGCGGAAAGCGAAGTTCAGAAAGTGGAGGATGCCATCAACGCCCATATCCACGACGACCTGGGCATTGCCGATCTGGAGATGGACCTGGAACTGCTCAACCTGACCGACTATGAAACCAACATGACTATGGCCCTGGCATCCGGTGAGAAGTACGACATTATCCTGTCTACGAAGCTGAACACCTATGTGACCAACGGCTATATGGCCGACCTGACCCCCTATGTGGACAACGAGCTGGCCGGCGCCCTCGAGGTCCTGCCTGAGAACTGGATCCGCTCTGGCACCATCGGCGACAAGATCTACGCCGTGCCTTGCTATAAGGGCCAGGTGCTCAGCTGGAAGTACATCTATGATGAGGCCACTTACGGCGATGCCACCGATTGGAGCAAAGTGAACTCCTTGGAAACCCTGGCCGCCGTGCTGCCCGACCTGAAGGCGGCTGCTCCCAACGAGCGCCCCATGGTTTACAACAACCAGCTGGTCAACTTGACCATGTTTGAAGATCACACTTCCCCTGTGGGGATCTATACCGCCACTGTGGGCGACAGCACCGAACTGGTGAACTACTTTGCCACCGATTCCTTCAAGAAGGGTGTGGAAATGGCTTACGAGTGGTCCCAGGCCGGCTATTCTGACCCCGAAGGCTCCACCAACACCCTGACCCACGACGCGATTGTCATGTCCGGCCAGAGCAAGGGCGTTATCATGGGCCATGCTTACTCCATTGAAACCATCGAGAATATGTTCACCTCCAACAACACCTTTGGCGGCAACTTCAAAGCTGTTGAGATCGCCACTTCCGACATGACCACCAACACCCTCACCTACGGCGTGGCTTACACTTCCGAGAACGTGGCCGCTTCCGCCGAGATGATGAGCCTGATCTGGACCGACGAGTTTATCGCCAGCGCCCTGATCTACGGCCTGGAAGGCGAGAGCTATGTCTGGAACGAAGGCAAGACCTCCATTGAGTATCCCGAGGGTCTGGATATCAACACCGTGCCTTACACCGCCCTGTACACCTGCGGCGCTTTCGGCAACCAGTTCATCCTGTACCCCATGGACGCCAACACCTCTGAGGCTGACAAGGGCTTCATGGAAGAGCTGATCGAAGGTTCGTGGTATCCGCCCCTGTTCGGCTTTATCCCCGACAGCACCAACGTGTCCACCCAGGTGGCCGCTGTTTCCAACGTGTATGACCAGTACTTTAAAGTGCTGACCTACGGCGATGTGAATCCCGACGAGTACCTGCCCCAGTTCCTCACTGAACTGGAAGCCGCAGGCATCAACGATATCATCGCTGAGTACCAGACCCAGGCTGACGCTTGGCTGGAAACCATCCAGTAAGTTTGTTGGTAAACCGCCTCGAAAAGGGCGAAACCCCCAAAGGGTTTCGCCCTTTTCTTTTGCCGGGCGTGTTTTATGTGAAGTCGATAGAAAATGGGAATTGCAGTGTACATTTTTAAAAGACCTAGTGGTAGAAAAAGTGTAAACTGAGTATATTAACTGTGAGGAGGTATTATCGTGGCAACCACAGATGTATCCCAATATGACGGCTTGCTAGCGCAGAAGAAAAAACTGCGGCGCAGGGCGGAGATCAGGAAGACGGTCCCTCTTTTCCTGATGATGCTGCCCGGGCTTGTATATTTGTTCTGCAACAACTACTTGCCCATGTTTGGTATTCTGATCGCCTTTAAAAAAGTGAATTTCTCCATCGGTATTTTGCAAAGCCCTTGGGTGGGGTTCCAAAACTTCGAGTTCCTGTTCAAAACGAAGGACGCTTGGACCATGATCCGCAACACCGTATGTTACAATGTGGTGTTCATTACCCTGGGCCTGGTGATTTCCGTGACCATCGCCATCATGATGGCCGAAATTTCCAGCCGGAAGATTGCCAAGGTCATCCAGCCCATTATCTGCTTCCCCTCCATGGTGTCTGCCGTTATCCTGTCCTTCCTGGTGTACGGATTCCTGTCCAACACTTATGGCTTCCTCAACACTACCGTTTTGAAGGACAGCCCTATCAACTGGTACGCTTCCGCCCAGTATTGGCCCTTTATCCTGACCATTGTCCACTTCTGGCAGTCATCCGGGCAAAGTTCCATTATCTACATGGCGTCCATCGGCGGCATTGACAAGGGCTTGTATGAATCTGCCCGCTTGGACGGCGCCAACAAGATGCAGCAGATCTGGAACATCACCCTGCCCATGCTCCGCCCCATGATTATCCTTATGACCCTGATGAGCATCGGCCGGATCTTCAACTCCGACTTCGGCCTGTTCTATCAGGTGCCTTTGGGCCAAGGGCTGCTGACTTCTACCACTCAGACCATTGATACATATGTGTACCGCGCGCTGATGGAACTGAACAACGTGGGTATGTCCTCCGCGGCCAGTGTGTTCCAGGCAATCATTGGTTTCCTGCTGGTAGTCGTCTCCAACGCCATTGTGCGCAAGGTGGACAATGAAAACGCGCTCTTCTAATGTGAGGTGAACAGCATGAGCATTAAAGTTAAAGTAAAAGATGTGGACACCCCCACGATGCGGGATGAAAAAGTGTTCCACAATATCGCCTTGGTGGCGATGATCCTTCTGTCCATTTACTGCATCATCCCCTTTGTCCTGATGCTTTCTACATCCTTCTCCAGTGAGAGCGCGCTGGCTCAGTACGGCTACTCCTTCTGGCCCAGGGAATTCTCTTTCGCGGCTTACGACTATCTGTGGGCCAAACGGGTCACCATTGGCCGCTGCTACGCCATGACTATCTTGGTCACGGTGGTGGGCACCCTGGCCAACCTGGTGCTGACGTCCCTGTTTGCCTATCCTCTGAGCCGGCAGGACTTCAAAGCCCGCAATGTGTTTGCCTTTATCCTGTTCTTCACTGTTTTGTTTAACGGCGGATTGACTGCAAGCTACATCATTTGGACCAGTGTGTTCCATGTGAAGAACACCATCTGGGCACTGATCCTTCCCGGCAGCCTGATGGGCGCCATGAACGTGCTGATGGTCCGCAACTATTTCAACGCCAATATCCCTTATTCCATCATTGAGGCGGCCCGCCTGGATGGCGCCAACGATATGCGCATCTATGCCAAGATCATGGTTCCCCTGTCCAAGCCGGTTATGACCACCATCGGCCTGTTTGCTGCCTTGGGCTATTGGAACAACTGGACTAACGGCTTGTACTACATCAGCGACACCAAGCTGTACACCATCCAGGTGTATCTGAAGAAGCTGATGGACAACATCGCCTTCCTGAAGTCCGGCGACACCGCTGCGGAGTCTGCCGCCCTGGCCTTCAAGACCATGCCCACTGAGGGTGCCCGCATGGCCATTGCCATCGTGGCTATCCTGCCCATCCTGCTGGTGTACCCCTTCATTCAGAAAGAACTGGTCCGCGGCATGGTGGTCGGCGGCGTGAAGGGCTAAGGCGAAGCTTTTCCTTTCGCATTGGATAAAATTGTGCTATAATGGGGTTGCGTCAGGCATGACCGGGTACGTGGGTCGTGCCTTTCGCTCTCTAGGAGAGAAAAAACGGCTGGAACCAGCTTGGAGGAATGGTATATGGGTGCTTTTCAATACGACAACCCGCTGATTATGGCGATGTCCCGCATTGCCAACATGATGATCGTCAGCTTTTTTTGGATGGTATGCTGCCTGCCGGTGGTGACCATCCTTCCGGCGACGGCGGCATTGTTCCACACCACTACCAAGGTGATTCGCGGCAATGGCAACGGGGTGGCGCGCGACTTTTTCCTGTCCTTCAAGGACTCCTTGAAGAAGGGGGTTTTGCTCTCCCTGGTGTGCCTGGTCAGTGGCGGCCTGTTGTCCTTTGCCCTGTGGTACAGCTGGAACCTCCAAGGGCAGAGCGGCTTCTGGCTGGCCTATTTCCTCATTGGCTGCCTGATCATCTTTTTCTGGGCGGTCACCGTGCTGCATCTGCCCTTTGCCCTGTCCCGGTTTGAGGGAAAGGTCACCATGTACATCCGCATGGCGCTGTACTTTGCCAATGTCAACCTACTGAAGACGCTTTTCCGGGTGGTGCTGCTGGTGGTTGTAGCGCTGCTGGTGGACTTTTATCCCATCACCCTGCTGATTCTCCCGGGGCTGTACATGGATCTTGTGTGCGGCGGTGTGGAGAAGATGCTGCAAAAGTTTATGGATGAAAAGGGCTTGCGGGAAGAAACAGAAGAGGACGTCCCCGGGGAGGAACGGGAAGAGGGCGCATCACTGTCCATGCCCAGTTTGGAGATGGCCAAGCTCTTGGACGAACCGGACAGCGGTGAGGTGGCAGGCCATGAGTGAGTTGAGTTTGCAGCATTTGGTGAAGATCTACCCCTTTGTGAAAGTGGGGGGCACTGTGTTTGGGCGGAAGCGGATGAAAGAGCTTTTGGAGCGCCAGCGCAGCCAGCCCTTCACCACCAACGAAGGTGTGTTGGCTGTGCGGGATTTCAGCTTGGAAGTGGAGCAGGGGGAGTTTATCGTCCTGCTGGGGCCTTCGGGCTGCGGAAAGTCCACCATCCTGCGGATGATCGCCGGCCTGGAGAGCGTTTCTGACGGGGATATCCAGGTGGATGGGAAATCCGTGGTGGACCTGTTGCCCGAGCAGCGGAACATCGCCATGATTTTTCAGAACTATTCTCTGTATCCCAATTACACGGTCTACGAAAACATGGCTTTCCCCTTGAAGAACCAGCATATCCCCCGGGAACAGATCGACCAAATGGTGCTGGAAACCGCCAAGTTGTTGGAGCTGGACCAGCTGCTCCAGCGCTACCCCCGGGACCTGTCCGGCGGGCAGCGGCAGCGGATCGCCATTGGGCGGGCGCTGGTGCGTAAACCCAAGCTGTTTTTGATGGACGAGCCCTTCAGTAACCTGGATCCGGTGCTGCGCGGCAAACTGCGGACGGAGCTGAAGCGGATCCATAGCAAAATGGGCACTACGTTTATCTATGTCACCCATGACCAGATGGAGGCCTTTGCCCTGGGGGACCGGATCGTTGTGATGGAACACGGGCAGATCCGCCAAGTGGGCACGCCCCAAGAGCTGTTTAACCACCCGGCCAACCTGTATACAGCCTCCTTTGTGGGGACGCCCCCCATGAACCTGTTCCGGGACGTGGCCTTGAAGCAGGGCAGCGGCGGCTGGACGGTGACGCTGTTTGACAACAAATACCTGCTCCCCCCGGCAAAGGCCGCCGGCCTGACCGAGGCAGACCAGGGGCGGAAGGTCACCCTGGGTATCCGCCCGGTGCACATCACCTTGGGGGACCAGGGGATCGAGGCCACAGTGGAGCACAGCGATGTGGTGGAGGCGGAAATGCACATCCAGTTGCGGGTGGGCCAGCAGGAGCTGTTGGCTATTGTTCCAGCCACCAATTTCGGGACGTTCCTCCGGGGCCGCAAGGTGCATTTTCAGCTATCGCCGCAGCGGTTCCACCTGTTCGATCCGGAAACGGAAGAGCGTATCGGCTTGTAAAGCATCCAAAGAAACGCAAAAAAGCCTGCCAGGGGATCCTGGCAGGCTTTTTATGTTGGGTATTTTGAAATCAGTAATTAGCGGCCAAGGACTTCATGAACTCCACAGCAGGGTCCAGGTTCTGTGCGTTGGCGGCCACGCCGATGACCACGTCCCCGGTGTAATAGCCGGCTTCGTGAAGAGGGGATCCCTCGTGGAGCCAGATGCCTGCCACGATCTCGTTGCCGTCCTCTGTGGTGCAGGTGTACAGGTCGTGCTTTGCCAGGTCTTCCGGCTCAATGAAAAGGCTCAGGTCCACAAAGGCGTCCTGGTCCGCATAGGAAGTGAAGACCTCCTCGTTAGCGGCGAACACGTCCAGGTCGCCAATGCCAAACAGGGCTGCCAGCACCAAGACGGTGTCCCCGTCGGTTGTGCTGGTGGGGTCGTAGAGCAGGGTGTAGTTGGCGGTCACATCCACATCCTTGCCGGCCATATCCATGCCAGATTCTTCCAGCACCTGGGAAAACACCGTTTTGTCCCCAGTGTCGTCAGCGTTGATGAGCACCGCGTACATCACGGTGTCCCCCCGGCTGAAGTCAAACGCCAGGGTTATTACCACCAGGGCCACCGCGCAAAGTACCAAGCCGATGGGAAGTTTATAGTAGTCCCAGATAAATTCCCGCTTCCGGGGGCCGCTCAGGGTCTTTAGGGTGGCAATGTCCTGTTTGAGACGTGAGAGTAGTTTCATGGCTGCTCCTCCTCGTTGCGTTTTCCACCGCACCACTCCACAGGGCTCATGCCGCAGATCTTTTTAAATACCGTGGAAAAGTAAGAAATGTTGTCGTAGCCCACTGCGCTTGCCACCTCGCTGATGGTGGCGTTGGTAGAGAGAAGCAGCCGTTTGGCCTCTTCAATGCGCAGGTGGTTGATGTATTCCCGCAGGCTCATGCCCATTTCCGCCCGGAAGCGCTTGGACAGGTAGTTGGGGGTGATGTAGGCCACTGCCGCCACGTGGTTACGGTCGATGTCCTCCTTATAGTGTTCCATGATGTAGTGCTTCACCACGCCGATCATATCGGTTTCTTCGGTTTTGCGCTGTAGCTCGCTGACGGCGAAATCGAATAGGAAGGTGGCGAAAGCCATCAGGTCGGTGGGGGAACGGGAGGCCATTTGATCCAGGCTGTGGAAGCCCTGCGTTTGCAGCAATTTCCGAATGGGGATGTTGTTGTCTTCCAGGCAGCTGTAAAACACTTGCAGCAGGGATTGCTTCATGTTTTCCATCATGGCTTGGTCGTCCCGTTTTCCTTTGGCGATTTTGTGGAGGGCCAAAGTGAGGGTTTCCAGAAATTCCTGCCGGTTGCGCTGCTTGATCTGCCGGAGCAGTTGGGAGTTGTCCAGCAGGGGGACGGCGTCCTTGGGGATCCGTTCCAAGTCTTCCAGGCGGTAGATGCTGCCGCCGTGGAGCAGCACTTTTTTCACCTGTTCCCGGACGTCTACAGCCGTTTCGGAAATGCGGTACAAGGGGACCGGCCCAAACACCACGCAGACAGGCGAGAGATGGTAATTGGCGGAAACCATCTGGATAAACCGCCCTGAGCGCTTCAGACAGTCTTCTTCCGAGTAGTTTTCCACGGGAAGGTAGGTGGTGGCGTAGGTATAGCGGTCGCTGCAGTTGGCCACTGTGGAGGCAAAGCCGATGTAATCGGTGAGCAGCTCTTCCATCAGGCGGCCATAGCTGTAGCTGAGGGTTTCCTTGTCCCAGCCGCTTTGCAGGGCGGTGGTGTTGTCGGAAATGGTACAGATCCCCCGCACCAGGGTCTGGGCGGTCAAATCGGCGATGTGGGTGCGGTTTAGGGCGTTTTGGACCCGCTCCGGATCGGTGCCGTAATACCCTTCGTGGATCTGCCGGATCAGTTTGTTGCGGCGTGCGTCCAGCAGGGCCTGGTCATTGGTCCCGCTGGACGCCAGCCGGTGCTCATGCACCGACTGGATCATACGGTGCAGGCAGTTGTTCAGTTCGGAAAATTCCACCGGTTTTGTCAGGTAATTCCTGGCCCCATAGCGCAGGGCAGTGCGGGCGTATTCGAAATCCTCAAAGCAAGTCAAAAAGGCAAACTCGCAATAGATCTTGTTTTCATAGACGTATTTCAGTACCTCGATGCCGTCCACCTTGGGCATCTCGATGTCGCACACCACCAGCTCGGGCCGCTCTTTTTTTATGATCTCAATGGCGGCTTCTCCGTTGTAGGCCCGCAAAAGCGTGGTAATACCCAGTTCTTGCAGGTTCAGCTGGCTTTGGATGACGTCAATGGTGGAAATATCGTCGTCGCAAACAAGAAGTTTCATGGTTCTTCCTCCTCTATCGGGACCAAAATTTCTGCCCGGGCCCCTCCGGTTTCCCGGTTGGAGAGCCGCAGCAGATCCCGCCGGTGGTAAGTGAATTCCAGGGTGCGGCGGATGTTGCTCAACCCCAGGTGTTCTTTTGGGGGGAGCTGGCCTTCCGGCAGTTCTTTTTGATACTCTTCCAGCACTTGTGGGGAGAAGCCGTCCCCGTTGTCCTCCACGGCCAGCCGGCATCCGGAGAATCCTTCCTCGTGCCAAAACTCGCAGGAGATGGAAAGCTGCAGCGGCTTATACAGGTCCATGGCGTGCTTAAAAGTGTTTTCCACTAAGGTGAACAGCATCAGGAAGGGGATTTCCACCCGGCCCACATCACCCGGGCAATGGATGGTGTAGGTGACGCTGTGGGGGAAGCGCAAGTCCTGCATTTTCAGGTAGTTTTCAATGTGGAGCAGCTCTTCCGCGATGGTCACGCTGGAGCTTTGGATGTTCATCATATAACGGACGTATTTGGCCAATGCCTGCAAAAACGCCCGGGTATCTTCCGGCCGGTTCTGGTAGGTCATGTTGTATACGGTGGTGATGGCGTTTAAGAAGAAGTGGGGTTTGATCTGGGCCCGGACCATTTGCAGCTGGTTTTCCCGGATCTTCAAAAGCCGGTCATAGGACTCGATGCGCAGGTTTTGGATTTGGTCGGCCATGTTGTTAAAGCTGGAGAACAAGGTTTCAAACTCGCTGCTTCCCGCTTCCGCGGTGAGGCGGTAATCGATGTTGCCGCTTCCCAGCTCGTCCTGGGCTACCAGCAACGAATTGGTTGGTTTGAGGACTTTCTTGCGAAGGTAAGAGATCAGCAGCAGGATCAGCCCCAGGCACAGCAGGCTGACAAGCAGCAGCACAACGGCAGCCAGGCTGCCCCCCGCGGCGCTGTAAGGGCCTGGCAGGATCCCCAGAAGGGCTGTCCCTCCCAGCAGGGGAAAGGGCTCTTTTAGGCAAGTGCGGCTGTCTGGGAAGGAGTATTTGCCCCCTTCTTCAAGGAGGAGCTCTTCCGACCAGTCTTGGTCCCCGCCCAGATAGGACGCCCCTTCCCCAACCACCAGCAAACAGGAGCAGGCGTCCCCCACAATGGTGTAGGAATCTAAAATGTCAAACTTGTCCAGCGCGCAGGCTGTCCCCACAAGGTAGCGGCCCACAAGGATGCCGGCGGTAAAATAGGAAGCTGTTTCCGTTTGGAACACGTACCACTGCTGTCCCGCCGGGCTTTCCTCAAGGAGCTCTTCCAGCTGCGTGATCTGCTTTTTTACCTCCAGTGTATTAGAGGTACCCAAGGTAGAGCTGGCGGAAAACAGGAACCAGTCGCTGTTCCGGTCGAGGACAAAAAAAGCGTCCGCGTCATCGCTGATGGAAAGCTTGTCCGAGAAGGCAGTCTGGATTGTTCCCACGTTAGGAAAGGACAGAGGCGGGGAGTCTAGTTTTGCGTTGGAGTTATTGTACACGGTCCGGGCCAAGTCGCGGGAGTGTTCGTACACGGTGTTCAACCGCATTTCCGTGTTGGTAATCCAGCGCGAGAGGGCGTCGCTGTTCATGTTTTGGATCTGCCGGGCCAGCTGAGTGTTGTAGTAGACATTCACCCAAACTAAAAACCCGAGAGTTACCATCAAAATGACAACCAACAGGGTGGTGACGGTCCGCCGCCAAGATCGTGCGGTTTTTACCTTGTTCCTCATGTTGCGCGGTTCCTCCCCAGTTTCCCTGGTAAAAGCAGTTTGTTTGTTAAAAACGCAAAAAAACCCAGTATTTATTTCATATATAATACATCTTACGTGAAACAGGGGATAAATGCAATTGAAAAAATCAGGAAGTTTTTTGCTTTTTTTCCTTTTCTGTTGGGTTCTGTCAAGATTTTCCTGGTTTGTATGGAACTGTTTTGGAATTTGAAAAGAGCGCGGGGGCAGGGAAGGCCGCGGGCAGAAAAAGAGGGCTGCTGCAAACTGCAACAGCCCCACGGGATGCTGGGTGCGCTTGATGTTACAGGCCCAAAGCCCGGATGCGGAGGGCCAGTTCTTTGCCCATGCGCACCTGGGTTTTCAAGGAGGGATGGCCCACGCCGCCAAAACCTTCCGTCATCAGGTTGATGCCAATGTACTTGAAGCAGTGGACCTTCTGGTCCCCAGTGTCCTTCTTGTACTGTTCGACTACTTCTTTGATGTGGTCGAACAGGTAGTAGTCCATGGAGCCCAGGGTGCAGAGAATGGTGGTGTCGGGGCCGTTGAGCGCCCGGACCTTCTCCAGAAATGCCCGGTAGTTCACCGAGAACCAAGCCTCTTCCTCGTCGGCGGTGGCGGTATCCTTGGCAAACCGGACAGGGTTCACATCGTTGGTGCCCAGGTTGACAGCCACGATGTCCTTGTGATGGCTGGCAAAATCCCAAGCGGCGGGCTCTTTGTCCAGGCGCTCGTCGCAGTAGACGTCGGTGAAGGGGTACACCTCGTTCATCTGCTTCATGGGGATGAAGGGGTGCTTGCCGGGGGCGGTAGAAATGCCGGAAACGCTGATCATGTTGAACTCGGCGCCCAGTTCCCGGGCGGCCACAGCGCCGTAAGTCATCCAGCCGTTTTCCTCGCTGGTTTCAAACAGGGAGTCCCGGCCGGGGGCCTCGTTTCCAAAGCCGCAGGTGATGGAGTCGCCCACAAATTCGATGGTGAGCTTCTTTTCCCCCTCCTGGGCAGGGAGCACCTCCCCGTCGGTTTCCAGGGCCAGCAGGGCGGTCTTGCCCCGCATATTTTCCGAAAGCTTCCGAAGGCCCAGGGTGTGGGTGCCCTCTTCGCCGTGAAACAGCTCGTACCACTTGGGACCGCCGGTGCACTTCATGCGGGCGGACAGGGTTTCGCCGTCCTCTGCCACAACGCCCACGCAGGGGTAGTCGATGGGGGTTTCCGTCCCGGGAGGGCCGGGGACCTCGTCGCCAAAGGCCAGTAGCCGGGCCCGCAGGGTCTTACCGGTGAAAGTGATGGTGAAGCCGGCGCAGGTCCAGTTGAACCAGATGCCGCCGGTTTGGGCGTCAAACCAAGTCCGGCCATGGGTGCGGACCAGGGGCGCCAGTTGTTCGTTGGAATAAAGAGCCATGGGAAAATCCTCCTTACAGGTTGAGGGTGAAGGGGAACGCAGGCAGGCCGGCGCTGTTGAACAGCGGGTCGGTGCAGTAGTTGAGCTGGCAGAATTTCACACAGATGGAAGAGGCTGTGGAAAACTCCTCCGCAGTGAGGGTGAGAGTGTTCCCCTTCACGGAAGCGGCAGGGGAAACCCGGTTGCCATCCACCGTGACTTCCAGCACGGCATCCAGGTCGCCCTGGACCTGCAGGCCCTCGCCTGCATCCTGGAAGGCGATGCGCACCTGGTTGCCCTCCCGGGTGCCGCCGGTGGCCCGGGGGCTGTCAGCCAGCAGGCCGCTTTCCCCGTAAACGTATTTCCGGGCCAGCAGGGCCAGCCGCTCGCCCACGGGACGCTTTTTCCGCACGTGGATGTTCAGCTTGTCGCCTGCGTCCATAATGCAGATGTCGTGCACACCGGGCAGGGCATCGGCAGCGGCCCGCTGCTTGTCCCGCATGGTGTAGTACTCTTTGGAGTTGTTGAACCCAAGGCCCTCAAAGGGGGCCAGTTCCACCTGGAAGAAGGGAAGTTCCTTGCCCCACAGTTTCCGCCAGCTCTGGATCAAAGTTTTCATGCTCTCGTCGTAAAAATCGTACCAGCCCCGGGCGTCGTCGTCCTCGCCCTGGTACCAGATGGCGCCCCGCACACTGTAGGGGGCCACTTTGCAGAGAATGTTCTCATACAGCCCTGCGGGACGGATGGCTGCCCGGGGACCCACCATAAAGGGGGAATAGTCCATGGGGGGCATCCGCATGGGAGGCTTGCCCACCATTTCCTCAAAGCCAATGCCCATCATAAAGCGCTCCAGGCGCTCCTGGTCTGCCTGGGAAGGCTCCGGCTGGGGCTTGTCGGAAACGGTGTAATACTTGGCCAGGTCCAAAGCGGCGCAGCCCTCTTTGTGCCAGTCCAGCACGGTTTTCAGGGCGGGGTTTTGCTCCAGGTCCTCCATGGCAGTCCAGGCGGCGGCGGGAGTGCCGCCCCAGTTGACGCCGATAAAGCCCACAGGCACGCCCAGGGCTTCCCGGAGCTTCCGGCCCATGTAAGCGGAGGGGCCGCTGAAAAATCCTTTATTTTCCGGGGTGTCCCACACCCGCCAGAAGCCGTCGTCGGGATAGGGGTCCATTTCCAGGCAGCCGGTGAAGTTTGCCTGGGGATAGCGGAAGAACCGGAACCCGGGATCTTCCGGGGTTTCCAGCATTTCAGGGGCCTGCTCGTCGTACTTCAGCAGGAACTCCATGTTGGACTGCCCCCCTGCCAGCCACACTTCGCCTACCGCCACGTTGCGGAAGGTAACGCTCTCCCCGGTCAGCTGGGAGGAGATGGCCATTTCTGTCTGTTCGGTGGCCTCCATGGCCGGCAGGGTGACCTTCCATTCCCCCTGGGGGGCATCGGAAACAGCGGTATTCCCGCCCAGGGTGACCGTGACTTTGTCCCCCCGGACGCTGCGTCCCCAAACGGGAAGGGGCTCTCCCCGCTGGAGCACCATGTTTTCTCCAAAAATCAGCGCGGGCTGTAATTTCACAGGGATCCCTCCTTACAGGATGCGGCCTTCAATGTCTTTGAAGAACCGGTCGCAGTCCCGGGCGGCGATCTCAGGGCACTCGTCGGCGCCGCCGTGGCCCAGGTGCTGGTAGGTCAGCAGGGAGGCCCCGGGGATGGTCTGGGCGATCTTCAGGGCGTCTTCCGCCTTGGCCAAGGGGTCCAGTCCGCCGTTCCAGATGAGCATGGGGACGGGGATCTTGGACAGCTTCTCATAGAAGTCCTCTTCGCTGGTGGCGCCGCAGCAGCTCATGTCGCCCTGGACCGGCACAGTGAACTCCTCTTTGGCCCGGCCCATCAGGATCTCGGTATGTTCTTTGTGGTTGGCAGCCCGGCGGGCAAGGCGCTGGGGATTCTGGGTGGGCCAGTTTTCCATCCAGGCCATCTTCTCCAAGGCCTCATAGTTGCCCACAATGTTGTCCAGGTCCTGGGGGGCTTTGGGAGGACGGTGGTTCTGGGCGCCGGGTTCCTGGTAGTGGACAATGCCGTCCACACACACAAAGCCCCGCAGCAGCTCAGGACGGCGGAAGGCAATGTGCCAGCCGGCCCAGTTGCCGTGGGAAACGCCGGTGTAGTAGAAGCTGGGGATGTTCATGGCCTCGGCGAAGCGGATGATATCCTCGCCCCAAATGGAGATGTAGTCCTTGGGGGTGGGGTCAGTGATGTGGGTGGACTGGCCATAGCCCCGCATATACACCAGGAAGGTGTGGTAGTCGTAGGGGGGCTTGCCCAAAAGTTCCATGTGGCAATCAGTCAGAAAGAAGTTCTGGGTGGAGATCAGGTATTTGTCGCCGGTGCCGAATTCCTTGTAGGCCAGGGTGACGCCGCCCAAATCGATGGTTTTGATTTCGCTCATAGTTGGGTACCTCCGTAATCGTGATAAGTTGTGAGATTTGCCAAATAAATTTCCAGTCTTTATTATACAGGAATCGGCGCGGGTTTTCTAATAAAAAAAGGGTGTATCCTTTTAATTTTCTCTATATTTTTAAGGAAAAGAGCAGATTATTGCAAGGATTTTCAATAAAATTAAATAGACTTCCCCAAGGGATGTAGGTATAATAATACTCAAATAGATACTGTATACTCTAAAATGAAGTGTAACCAGAGGGTTCGCAACCAAAAAGGAGGATTTTTCAATGCCTGAAAACTTTAACCCCGATCGCTTGGACAAGATTCTTGACAAACAGTTTGTCATGACCGACGGCAAGGGCCGTATCGACCGCATCCGCGACCTGTACACCACCTTCAACGACCAGGTGGACCTGAACGCTCTGCGGGATGGCGGCTATGTGGAAGTGGTGGACAAGATGATGGAGCCTGTCACCATGAGCTTTGACGACCATGCCCCGGAAGTGATCGCCTATTGGGCCAAGCAGGGGATGGTGAAGGAATTCCACGGCCAGGATGATGTGATGAGCTGGACCGAGTACGAGGCAAAGACCGGTTATCACTGGGAGGACGTGAACCACGTGGCCCCTCAGAATGCCCGGAAGCTTTGGAACTCCTTTGTGCCGGTTTCTGCGTTCCGCCCCGAGAACAAGGGCCGCAAGTACCCCACGGTGGTGGTGCTCCACGGCGGCTTCAACCCCATCAGCATCATCGACGGCTGGGGCTGGGTTCAGGAAGCTGCCCGCCGGGAGTGGATCGTGATTGTCCCCTCCCTGGAACTGGATGACATTGTTGAGGAAATCTTGGAGAAGGCCAAGGCCCTCTATCCCATTGACGAGAGCCGGATCTACGCCTGCGGCTTCTCCTACGGCGGCTTTATGAGCAATCTGCTGGGCAACAAACGGCCGGATATCTTCGCGGCGGTGGCCCCCTGCGGCGCGCCCATCTCCAACGGCTACTGCGAAGGCGCTGTTGGCCCGGAACCTCAGACTGCCTTTGACGGTGTGCCCCGCGCCATTGCCATGAATACCTATATGCCTGTGATGAACATCTACGGCAACCTGGACGGCTTCCGCTTCCCCTTCTACAACATTAAGACTCGGGACGACGTGCCCGCTTCCATTGCCGTGACCCCCAAGACCGTTGTGGACGGCATCAACTCCTGGGCCCGTGTCAACCACGCCAAGGAGATTGCCCTGGAGGACGTGATGGCCCTGAAGGACTCCACCACCTGCACCGTGGAAGAAAAGAACATCGGTATGCCCCTGGAGCCCGGCTGTGGCGAAACCATCCAGCGGGACGGCCTGACCCATTACATCGGCAGCTTGAAGAGCGAGGACGGCATTGTGCGCACCCGCATCATGTGCAGCATGAATATGCCCCACTGGCCCACTCCCGAGATGTCCCGCCAGGCTTTCGAGTTCTTCTCCCACTTCTCCCGGGACCCCGAAACCAAGGAAAGCATCTATCACGAATAAACCACAAATCCGTTTTGTGTGTATGTCTGAAAAGGCCTGCTGCGGCTTGCAGCGGGCCTTTTCGAATTTCCCCGGGGCTTCCCTGCGTTTTTGGGCATAAACCTTTTCAAAACGGTCACACTAACCGAAAACAAAAAGGGGGACCGCCCTGTGAAATTGCCAACGAAAAACGAGTATAGCCGCCGCGTGGAAAAAGCCTCGCCGCCTTCCCCGGTGGCTAAGGACTGCCTGCTGGCCTTTTTGTCGGGGGGCGCCATCTGCACGTTGGGGCAGTGGATGTGCAACCTGTATAAGAGCTGGGGCTTGGAGCTGCCCCAGGCCAGGGTGGGGGTGTCCATCAGCTTGATCTTCCTATCTGCCTTGCTGACCACCTTGGGGGTTTACGACAACCTGGCCAAGCACGCCGGTGCCGGGATGCTGGTGCCCATCACCGGTTTTGCCAATTCCATGGTGTCCCCGGCTTTGGAGTTCAAAAGCGAAGGGTTTATCACCGGCCTGGGGGCCAAGCTGTTCACCGTGGCGGGGCCTGTGCTGGTGTACGGCATCACAGCCTCGGTGGTGTATGGGTTGGTGCTCTTTGGCCTGGGGCTTTTGTGAGGTGCGCCATGAAACACTTTGGAAAAAATACGTTGGAATTTGACCGTCCCCCTACCATCCTGTCCCACGGGGCAGTGGGGGGGAAGCGGGAAGCCGAAGGCCCCCTGGGCGGGGACTTGGACCAAACCTTCTGGGAAACCACCCTGTATCAGGAGAGCTGGGAGCGGGCCGAGGCCCAGCTGCAAAAAGAGGCGGTGTCCTTGGCTTTGGGGAAGGCTGGGGTTTCCCAGGACCAGGTGGATTTCATCCTGGCCGGGGATTTGCTGAACCAGTGCATCTCCTCCACCTTTGGGCTGATGGGGTTTGGCATCCCCTTTTTGGGCCAGTATGGGGCCTGTTCCACCATGGCCCAGACGCTGCTGCTGGCCTCCATTTTGGTGGAAAGCGGCGCGGCCCGGAAAGCCTTGGCTGTGACCAGTTCCCACTTCTGCTCTGCCGAGCGCCAGTTCCGCCTGCCCTTGGAGTACGGCGGCCAGCGCCCCCCTACAGCCCAGTGGACCGCTACCGCCGCCGGGTGCGTCCTGGTGGGGGAAGGGGGAAAAGTCCAGGTGCGCCGTGGTCTGGCGGGGAGGATCCAAGATCTGGGGGTGAAGGATCCCGCCAACATGGGGGCTGCCATGGCCCCTGCTGCTGCCGACAGTATCTATCAGTTCTTGGAGGACACCCACACCACCCCTCAGGACTACGACGGCATCTTCACCGGGGACCTGGGGGCGGTGGGCTCCCAGCTGTTGTACCAGTGTTTGCGGGAAAACGGGGTGGACATCGGGCCGGTGCACCAGGACTGCGGCCTGCTCCTCTACGACCGCCACAGCCAGGACGTCCACGCAGGAGGTTCCGGGTGCGGATGCTCCGCCGCTGTGCTGTGCGGCCATCTGCTCCGCCGCATGGAGCGGGGGGAGCTCTCAAACATCTTGTTCTGCGCCACCGGGGCGCTGATGTCCCCCACGTCCCAGCAGCAGGGGCTGGCCATCCCCGGGGTGTGCCACGTAGTGCAGCTGACGGTTTCCTAAAAGGGCTGGTTGCAAGCTGCCGGCGGGGCAGCGTGTTCCCATGAAAAAGGGGCTGTTGCTTTTCGCAACAGCCCCTTTTTCAGTTGGCCGCTTATACGAATTGTTCCAGTGGGGTGATATCAATGCCCTCTTTGTGGCCTTCCAAAAAGGCCAGCAGCTTTTGGGCGATGAGCTTGTTCCCGCCGGGAGCGTCGCTTTCAAAGTTCACAGGCAGGATGGGGTCGTGGACAGACAGCCGCAGCAGGAACCAACCCTCGCCCTCCCCCTTGGGGAAGGAAACCCGGATGCCTTCCCGGTTGTCGGGGGCAATGGCCCAGTTTTGCTCCTGGGCGTAGGTTTCCAGGGCGGTGATCAGGGCCTGTCCCCGGGCGCGGAAGTCCTCTTCCGTGATGGGCAGCCGCACTTCCGTGGCCTCCACCGGCTCCCGCAGGGGGGCCAGCAGGTCGTTTAAGTCCTTGCCCTCTTTCCGCAGGGAGGCCATTTTGATCAGGATCTTGGTCACCAGGTAGGCGCCGTCGTCCAGGAAGTGGTTTTCCCGCATGGCTGCGTGGCCGCTGGTTTCAATGGCCAGGGGGCAGTTGACCCCCTCTTGGTTCAGGCGAACCGCCTCGTTGATGACGTTCTTATAGCCCCGCTTGAACCGATGATGCTTGCCTCCCAGGGTGGTTTCCAAATACTCCTTCAGCCCGTCGGAAGTGATGGAGTCGGTGACAACGGTGCCGCCTTCGTTGCCCTCCAGGGCAATGGCCGAGGCCAAGGCCACCAGGCGGTTCCGGCTGATCTCCTCGCCCAGGCTGTCCACCGCGGCACCCCGGTCCACATCAGTGTCAAAGATCACGCCCAGGTCGGCGTGGGCGGCCTTCACCGCTTGGCAGATGGAGTCCATGGCCTCGCCGTTTTCCGGGTTGGGCACGTGGTTGGGGAACATCCCGTCCGGTTCCAGGAACTGGCTGCCGGAAACGTCCGCGCCCAGAGGCTCCAACACGTCGGTGGCGTAAAAGCCGCCCGCACCGTTGCCTGCGTCCACCACAATGTGGAAGCCTTTCAGAGGATGTTCATAGTCGGCGGCGCCCACCCCTTCCTGGATGGTGGTGCGCAGACGCTGGGCATAGGCTTTCATATAGCCGCAGGGCAGCACCACACCGGGTGCCTCTTGGGCGGGGCAGGCCCCTTGCTGGGCCAGCTCTAAGATCTCCGTGATGTCGGGGGCGTCCAGGCCGCCGGCAGGGGTGAAGAACTTCAGCCCGTTGCGGTGATAGGGGTGGTGGCTGGCAGTGATCTGGACAGAGCAGTCGCAGGGCAGGTCCAGGGTGGCCCAGAACATGGAGGGCGTGGAAGCCAGGCCGCAGTCTAAGGTTTGCACGCCGTATTTACAAAATACCCGCTTCAAGGCGTCGCTGATCCGGTCCGCGCTGATCCGGGAATCGTGGCCCAAGGCCACCTTCAGTCCGGCGGCTTTCTTTTGCAGGCGGCGCTCCACCCACACCAAAAATGCTGCCGCGATGGTTTCAATCACTTCATCGGTGAGGTTCACCGGTTCCCCGGGAACGCCTTCCACCGCAACGCCGCGGATGTCCGTACCGCTTTTCAGCTTGCTGTATTCCATAAAAAGCACCCCTTTTCAATTTCTCACCCCATTGTAACAAAAACAGCGGGGACATTCAAGGGAAGAGTGAAAAGCCGAAAGGGTAGACAGCCTGAGAGCAGTTGCGCTGTGTGGGTGTTTCCGAAACAGCCCTGCTTGCATATTTTTGGGAACTGTGATAAGATGGCAATGGAACAAAGGAAAGGAGGAATCACTATGTCACCCAAGATGGTCGAACTGCACGATATCGATGTGCCCGCCTTTTTGAAAGTGCTGGACAGCTGCGAGGGCGAGGTCTATCTCATGACGCGGGATGGGGACCGGCTGAACTTAAAAAGCAAACTGTGCCAGCTGGTGGGCCTGACCGCTTTGATCGAAGGGGGAAAAATCGCAGAGGCCTTTGTCATGTGTGAGAAGGAGTCTGATGAATCCAAGCTGTTCCGGTTTAACCTGTACAAACAGCCAGAAGGCGATGAGGAGTAAACAAAGGGGAGAAGTCTTTCAAATGTTAACGGAAAAGAAAAAGGAATTTATCGAGTTCATGCTTTCCGCCCAGGTGCTGCGCTTCGGCCATTTCGTCACCAAAAGCGGCCGCAATACCCAGTATTTCGTCAACACCGGCAACTATAAGACCGGCGCCCAGCTTTCCCGCCTGGGCAGCTACTATGCCGGGCTTGTAAAGGAAACCGTGGGCGGCCAGTTTGAGGCCATGTTCGGCCCCGCTTATAAAGGGATCCCCCTTGCCACGGCCTGCTCCATTGCTTTGTATAACGACCACGGCATCGACCGGCCCTATTTCTTCAACCGCAAGGAAGTGAAGGATCACGGCGAGGGCGGCGGCACCGTGGGCTATGCCCCCAAAGATGGCGACCGCATCATCATCATTGAAGACGTGATCACCGCCGGCACTGCCGTGCGGGAAACCATGCCCATTTTGAAGGCCTGTGCCAATGTGGAAGTGCCTCATATGTTTATCAGTGTGGACCGCTGCGAGGTGGGTCAGACCCCCGGCAAAACCGCCATCATGGAAGTGGAAGAGGAGTTTGGTGTAAAAGTCCATCCCATCGTCACGGTGGTGGATATCCACGAGTACTTAAAGAGCCACGGCACCGACCCCGAACTGCTGAAGGCCATGGAAGGCTATATGGAGCAGTACTGCGTGCTGTAACCGGCTCCCGCCAACACCTATAACGTAATAAAGAGAAAGGACCTGTTGCCATGCTGCAGCAGGTCCTTTTTTTGTGGGTTTGCGAGAGCTGCCCTTTACCGCACGCTGTGGCGGTTGGCAGCCGGCTTGCGGCTTGCCTTCCTTTTTTTGGGGTGGGAGTTTTCCGAACGGGTGATGACGTGGTCTACCAGGTGGACTAGCGCCAGCATCATCACAATGGCAAACAACAGCATGGGCGCCAGGGCCATGAGCATGGGCAGCGTCAAGGTGGTGAGGGCGAAGAAATCGCTGAGGAACAACAGCGCTGCCAGGAAGCCTGCCAGCAGCACCCCGAACAACGCGCCCCGCAGGCCGTTGAAGGGAGTGCTCACCTTGAAGAGCATGATAAAGCCCGTCAGGCAGGTGAGGATCACCGCCAGGGTGGACATATCCGCGCTGGAAAGCCCCAGGGGCCCGCTGAGGGCGCACAGCAGCACAATGTTGGCCGTCATGGTCAGGGAAGCGGGCAGGCTTTGCCGGATGACGTTTAAAATAAAGGTGCCTTTCAGGCGGTCTTTGTTGGGCTCCAAGGCCAGGATGAAGGAGGGTGTGCCGATGGTCAAGGTGGAGATCAGCGTCTGCTGTACCGGCTGGAAGGGATAGGTGTAGTTGATGAAGATGAACAGCACGGCGATCATGGCGGCGTACATGGTCTTGGCCAGAAACAGGGTGCTGGACCGCTGCAGGTTGTTGATGGACCGCCGGCCCTCCTGCACCACAATGGGCATGGAGGCGAAGTTGGAGTCCAACAGCACCAGGCTGGAAACCGTCCGGGCCGCGTCGCTGCCGGAGGCCATGGCAATGGAGCAGTCCGCCTCTTTCAGGGCCAGCACGTCGTTGACGCCGTCGCCGGTCATGGCAACAGTGTGGCCCTGGGTTTTCAGCGCCTTTACAAAGGCCAGCTTCTGCTGGGGGGTCACCCGGCCGAAAACCGCGTACTCCTGAACGGCCCGGCGGATGTCCTCCTCCGTTTCCAAAGTGGTGGCGTCCACATATTTGTCGGCGTTTTGCAAGCCCGCCTTCCGGGCGATGTTGGCCACCGTCACCGCGTTGTCGCCAGAGATCACTTTCAGGTCCACCCCTTGGTCTGCAAAGTACCGCAGGGTCCGGGGTGCCTCCCGGCGGATCTTGTCGCTGATGAGGATCAGCCCCAAAAGCTCCAGGTTTTCCGGCAGCTCTTGGCCGTCAAAGTCCTGGTCGCTGTGGACCAGCAGCAGCACCCGCTGTCCCCGCTGGGAATAGCTTTCTACCTGTTCCCGGATAGCGTCGAAGCCATCCTTTAAGATAAACTCCCCGGCGCCCATGATATAGGCGCCCCACCCCGGGAAAAAGGCACCGCTCCACTTCCGGGCGGAGGAGAAGGGTACCAGGGTGGAGGCACGCCAGGGGCTTGGCTGGGGAAAGCGCTCCTGGATGGCTTGGAAGGTGGGGTTGGAGTCGTTTAAGTTGGTGATCAGCCCGGAAAGGGGGCCTGCCATGTCTTCCTCGGTCACCCCGGGGAAGGGTACCAGCTCGTCCACCTGCATGGTGCCTTCGGTAATGGTGCCGGTCTTGTCCAGGCACAGGGTGTCCACCCGGGCCAGTGTTTCCACACAGTACAGGTCACGCACCAGGGTCTTCCGGGCGGACAGCTTCACCACGCTGACGGCAAAGCACACGCTCACCAGCAGCACCAGCCCCTCGGGGATCATTCCCACCATGGCAGCGGTGGTGCTGACCACGGAGGTCTGCAAGTCGTCCCCCAGCAGGAAGAATTGTTTCCAGAACAGCAGGGCGCCAATGGGCAGCACCCCAAAGCCCACCACCTTCACGATCCGGTCGATGGAGTCCATGATCTCGGAGTTGCGTTTTTTCATGTACTTGGCGTCGCCAGCGATCTTTTGGGCGTAGTTTTCCGCACCCACGTGCTCCACCTGGGCATGGACATTGCCGCTGACCACAAAGCTGCCCGAAAGCAGGCTGTCCCCGGGATGCTTTAAAATGGGGTCGGACTCGCCGGTGATCAGCGACTCGTTGACTTCACATTCCCCGGCTACCACCAGGGCGTCGGAGCTGATCTGGTTCCCGGCGGAGAGCACCAGGATGTCGTCCAGGACCACCTGCTCTACAGGGATCTCCAGCTGCCGGCCCTCCCGGAGCACCACGGCTTTGGGCGCGGAAACAATGGAAAGCTTGTCCAAGGTGCGCTTGGCCCGGATGCTCTGGAAGGAGCCAATGAAAATGTTGGCCAGGATGACGCCCAGAAACACGGTGCTGCGGAAAGAGCCCACCAGGATCACCGCCAGGGCTAGGGCGAAGTTTAAAATATTGAAAAAGGTGAACACATTTTCCCGGATGATCTGCCCTTCGGTTTTGGTCTTGATCCCACCGGTGCCGTTGTGCAGGCCCTGGTGGACCCGCTGCCGGACCTGTTCTTGGGAAAGGCCAACCTGGGGGTCGGGATGAAAGCGTTCCGCCGCTTGGCGCTGTATGGGCTGGGCGGGACGGCGGGTGTCGCGGTTGCGGGACAATAGGCTCCCCTCCTAACAGGCAAATTGTTTTACGATAAGTATACACCAAGGGAAGGTTGATGCCAAGCGGGGCAGTGAAAAGTTTCTAGAAAATTTCCACTTTTCCACAATTTCGCGGCCTGCCCTCCGGAAAAGAGTGCCCTATTATTGCCAAAAAGCACAAGCGAAACCGCGCTAAACCGAGAAAAAACCAGCTTTTTCGCGGCGTATGGGGATTTGACAGAAAGAGCGGAAAAGAATATAATGCAGGCGAGTTCTAGAAAAGCCGATCCTGTGCTAAGATGCGAGAGGAAGATAGAAAGGAAGTTTCACAGATGGCTGGCAGAAAAACAGCGGAATTTATGATCGTCAACCGCAGAAGCGGCAAGGCCTTGCAAGCAACAGGGCTGGAGAATGGCCTGGTGGTGGAGCAGGCTGAGCCCGCCAAAACCGATGCCCAGGTTTGGTCCTCCGTGGAAACGGAAGGCGGTGTCAAGCTTTTCAACAAAGCTTGCGGCAAAGTGCTGGATGTGATGGCGAATGGAACTGCCAATGGCACCTGGGCGCAGACCTGGGAAGACGTGGACGGGGAAAGCCAGCTGTGGAAGCTGGTGAATGTCTCTTCCACCTATAAAAAAATCCTCCATGCCGTGTCCGGCAAAGCGTTGGATATTGTGGACATGAGCAGCGAAGACGGCGCCCCTGCCCAGATTTGGGAGGATGTGGAAGGTGAAGGCCAGCAGTGGAAGTTCGTTTCCACCGCCCCGAAGGCTGCCACCAAGACCGTGCGCAAGCCCGCCGCCAAGAAAGCTGAGAAGAAGGCCGAGGAAAAGCCGGCCAAGCGGGCGAAAGCCCCTGCAAAGCGCGCTGCTGCTAAAACGGCGGAGGCGGCACTGGTGGAGAAAGCCATTAAGGCTGAGCCGGAAAAGCTCCTGAAGAAACAGGAGGAAGCCCCCAAGGCCCTGAAGAAACAGGAAAAGGCGCCCAAAGCTTTGAAGAAACAGGAAGAGGCCCCCAAGACTTTGAAAAAGCAGGAGGAAACTCCCAAGACCCTGACCAAGGTGGAAACCACGGGGAAGGATGCCGGCAAAACTGCGAAAAAGTAAATCCAAAACAGACGGCTTCCCCCGGGAGGCCGTCTTTTGTTTGGCAATTTTTCTGGGGGAAGTGAAATTCCCCATTTACAAAAGGCCCGAAAACAGGTATCATAAAAATGAAAAGCAACTAACTTTTGGAAAGGCGGTTTCGGACATGGCTGATATTGTATCCATGGGCGAGCTTTTGATTGATTTCACCCCGGTGGGGACCACGGAAGACGGGCGGCTGCTGTTTGCCCGCAATCCCGGCGGCGCCCCTGCCAATGTGGCGGTGCAGGCTCACCGGGCTGGGGTCAGCGCCGGCTTTTTGGGCCGGGTAGGCAAAGATATGTTTGGGGATTTCCTGGTGGACACCCTGAAGAACTGCGATATCGATATCCGCGGCCTTTCCCAAGACCCGGACTACGCCACCAGCTTGGCGTTTGTGCAGCTCAGCCCTGAGGGCGACCGGGATTTCAGCTTCTACCGCGACCCTGGCGCCGACACCCGCCTGTCCTTTGAGGATACGGATCTGTCCATTCTGGACCAGTGCAAGCTGCTGTGTTTTGGTTCCCTGCTGATGACGGCGGGGCCCTCCCGCACTGCGGTGCCCCGTTTGGTGGGCTACGCCCGTGCCCAGGGCAAGATCACGGCCTATGACCCCAACTGGCGTCCTCCGCTGTGGAAGGGCCGGGAAGAGGAAGGCATTGCGGCCATGAAGAGCCTGATCCCCAAGGCCGACATCATGAAGGTGTCCGACGAAGAGCTGGAACTGCTCACCGGGAAAGAGAAAGTGGAAGAAGGCGCCTGGGCGCTTCTGGAGCAAGGTGTTTCCCTGGTGGTGGTGACTATGGGCCCCAAGGGCTGCCGGGCCTTCACCCCTGGCAACACCCTGCAAAAGAACACCTACGACACCCCTGTGAAGGACACCACTGGTTCCGGTGACAGCTTCTTTGGCGCGCTGCTGGCGAAGATTGTCCTGTCCGGCAAGCGTCCTGCCCAGCTTTCCCAAGAGGAGCTGGCAGATTTCCTGGATTTCGCCAATGCGGCAGGTTCTACCTGCGCCACTAAGACTGGCGCTATCCCGGCCCTGCCCACCACAGAGGCCATTGAGGAGTGCCGCAAAACGGTGCCCCTGCTTCAGCTGTAAGTCTTTTAAAAAGCAAACAAAAGGCCCAGCCCTCTATTGGGGGCTGGGCCTTTCTCTTACTTTCTTGAAAGAAAGTAAGCAAAGAACTTTTTCTTCGCGGATCCTGGCGCCGGCCAGGGGGCGTTGCGGCCCGGCGGGTCACTCTTTGGGTTTCTCGCCGTTTTCCAGGTACTCTTCCACCCGGAAGCGGGGACGGGCTTTGACTTCGCTGTAAATTTTCCCGATGTAGCCGCCGACCACGCCCAGGCACAGCATTTGCAGCCCACCTAGCAGCCAAATAGAGCACACAATGGCGGTCCAGCCGGAAACGGTCACACCGAAGAAGTAGGAAATCAAGGCGTAAAGCAGGCCGAAAACGCTGAGAATGGAGATCAGGATGCCCAAGTTGGAGATCAGCTTCAAAGGCTTGACGCTGAAACTGGTGATGCCGTCCAGGGCGAAGGAGATCATCTTCTTTAAGGGGTATTTGCTCTCCCCGGCAAAACGCTCGTGGCGGTCGTAGTAGACATAGTCGCTGCGGTAGCCGATCAGCGGTACAATGCCCCGCAGAAACAGGTTGACTTCCCGATACTCCGACAGGCCTTCCAGGGCCCGTTTGCTCATCAGGCGGTAGTCGGCGTGGTTGAACACCACATCCACCCCCAGGAGCTTCATCACTTTATAAAAGCCTTCGGCAGTGGTGCGTTTGAACCAGGTGTCGGTGTCCCGCTTGTTCCGCACACCGTATACCACGTCGCAGCCTTCCCGGAACTTCTGTACAAATTGGTTCAGAGCGTCGATGTCATCCTGGAGGTCGGCGTCCATGGAGATGGCGGCGTCGCACCGGGGCATGGCGCTCATCAGCCCGCACAGCAGGGCGTTTTGATGGCCCCGGTTGTGGGCCAGCTTGACCCCTTCCACCCAGGGGTTTTCCCTGTTAAACTGGGAAATCAGCTCCCAGGTCTTGTCCTTGCTGCCGTCGTCCACAAACAGGATGCGGCTTGTTTTGCCGATGAGGCCGGCCTGCTCCATGGCTGAGAGTTTTTCTGTCAAACGGCGGCAGGTTTCCGGGAGTACGGCCTCCTCGTTGTAACAGGGGATCACAAAATATACAGTGGGTTCCATCATCATTCTCCTTTTTCAGACTCAGACTGGGAAGATTGCCGGGGTGTTTCCTTTGGGGGAGGGGAGTCCTCCTCAGAAGGCACCGCGGCTTCCCGGGTGACATGGAGCGTCAACGCCCCGGGGCGCCGGAACGAGGTGTGGCGGGATTTGGCATACTGGGAGAATTTCCCTACCCGCAACAGGCTGGGCCCCCGACGGGGGGGTGCCTTTTGGGGCAGGCGGTGCATCAGCATCAGGTAGGCTACCAGCAGTGCCAGGGAAACCAGGGTAATCCCAAAGCCCAGGGTAAGGCCGGGGGTGCGGTAGGTGAACTCAATGGTGACCCCTTCCCCTTCCGGGACAGTGACTGCCATAAAGCCCACATTTACCCGCTCAATGGCCACAGGCTCGCCGTTGACCTGGGCGCTCCAGCCGTCTTCATAGGGGACGCTGAAGAAGACCACCTGTTTCCGGTTGGAATCGATTTGGGCGCTGAAGCCTGTGTTGGTGTATTCGAAGGAGGAACAGCAGCGCTCTGCCCGGTCCAGGCAGTCCTGCAAATAGTTTTCCTCGTTAAAGACCCGCTGGTCTTCCGGCAGGTGCTGGAGGATGCCGTCGTAATATTGGGCGCGGTCGTCTTCCACCACCAGGGCGCGGAGCAGGGCCAGTTCCCGGTCGCCAATGGCGTTTTCGCTTCCCTCGCTCAAAGCGTTGTACTCGCTGCGGGTGATATAGTAGTCGTAAGAAAAACCCAAGGGGATGTAGTACAGGTTTTCCCAAATGTCAAAGCCGCTGGCGTTGCCGTAGTAGGCAAAGCCGGGCATGGCTGGGTCGGACATATCCTTCCCGGCAAAGTAGCTGTCGTCGTGATCATCGTCAAACAGCCAGTGGACGCTCAAAAGCCCCCGTATCCCGTAGTGGTCCGCGGTGGCCCGGGAACCTACGTCCCGGGGCACGCCGATGGAATCGTAAAACTCCATGATGGAGCCGGGCACAACGCTGTGGAAAGCCTGGATGGTGGGGATCCCCCAGAACATACCGGCGTTGTCCAAAGACTCGTAGAAGTCCGAGCGCGATTCCTGCAGGCCAGGCAGGTCCACGTCTTTGCTGCCGTTTAAGGAGTATGGGATCAGGTGGTCCCAGGTGTACTCCGATTGTGTTTTGCCCAAGGCGATGAAGAAGATGGAATAGAAAACCGAAATAAGGGAAAGGGCCACCAGGGTGGAGCGGTAAAAGAGTTTCTTGTGCTTCCGGCAGAAGCAGAACAGGTATACCACTGCCGCCAGGGAAACCAGCGCGATGGCCACATAGCTCCAAAAGCGGGTGGGATAGTCCTCCAAGCCGTAGGACACGGTTTCGGCGCCGTCCACCGTTTCGAAAGTGGGCATGAACCCGATTACCAGGGAGATGGCCGTGGTGATTACCAGGCACCAGGTGATGGAGCGTCTCCAATTGACCCGGTCGTTTTCCAGGGCCAGCACGGTGGCCATGGCCATCATCAAGGTGAGCATATAGTACCAACGGGCGTAGTAAGCGCTGTTCATCATCTGGAAGGAGGCGTTTAGGAAGGGCACCAACGCCATGAGGAAGGAGATCCACAGCATTTTTTTCAGCCAATGCTTCCGGCGCATTTGCAGCCATCCAATGACGCCGGTCATGCCGAACAGGGGCAGCCAGGCCCCCAAAGAGGCCCACTTGGAACCGGAATCCGGGGTGAAGTTGGGCCGGGCAGGCAGGTCCGGCGGGAAGAAGAAGCAGGTGAGGATGTGCAGGTACCGCTGGACGTTGTTGTAAAGCACTGCGTTCCAGCCGTTGATATACTCGGAGGTGCGGTAGTTTTGCAGAACCGTCATCACCGAGGGCACCAGCAGCACGCAGGAAAGCCCCAGCCCCAACACGGCTTCCAAGGCCAGCAGCAGGAAGTCTTTCAGATTGATCCGCCAGCTTTTGCAGATCAGCCGCAGGAAAAAGTAGATCAGGGTAAAGGTGACCTGCCCCACGAAAAAGTAGTAGTTGACCACGCAGCAGGCGCACACTGCCAGGGCAAACAGGCCCCGCCGCCGGGTGGCCATATACTCATCCAGGGCTGCCAGCAGCAGGGGGAAGAAGACAATGGCCTCGTGGAAGTGGTTGAAGAAGATGTTGTAAATGGAGAACCCGGAAAAGGCGTAGAGCACCGCGCCAATCAGGGCTGTGTCTTTGCTCTTGGTGTAGCGGTGGATGTAGACGTAGCCGGTGAGGGTGGCACAGGCGAACTTCAAGATCAGCAGCGGGCCCATCAAAAATTGTACCCACTCCGAGGGGAAGGGGATGGTCAGCCAGAAAAAGGGGCTGCCCAAGAGGTAAAAGCTGTAAGAGCCGATGAAGTTTGCCCCCAGGTCTGTCAGGTGGCTCCATCCCAAATTGCCGGAGCGCACCGCGTCGTGGGCCAGGCGGTAGAAGGGGACCTGCTGCACATTGAAATCCCCGTAAAAAAGGAACCGGCCGCCGTCCACTACAATAAAGGGAAGAAAGACCAAAAAGGAAAGCCCCAAGCCCAGGAAAAAAGCCTTGAGGAAATAGTTGTCCCGAATGCTCTTCTTTTTTGTTTCATGTGCAAGTCCCATAAGAGAGCGTACCTCCTGAAAAAAGATGGGGCAAACGCCAAAAAACGCGGAAAGGCCCGTTGCCCGCAGAAGCCCCCGCGGCGAATACACTGCAAATGATTTAGTTGTATTATATCACAGTTCCCAAGGGGGTGAAAGCCTTTTTTGGCGTTTTCATGGGCGGGAAGAAAAGATGAAAAAAAGATGTCATTTTACTCGCAAAGCGGGGCTGAAATCATGTATAATAAAAAAGGCGCCGAAAACGGCCCACACCAGTTTTGAGAACGGGGGGGAACGGGATGTATCCATTTTTCGCCATGCTTTCCCGCATGAAATACATCAACCGCTGGGGGCTGATGCGCAATACCCGCAGTGAGAACATCTGCGAGCACAGCTTGGAGGTGGCCCTGGTGGCCCACGCCCTGGCTACCATCGGCAACAAGAAGTTCGGCAAGCACTACGACCCGGAACGGGCTGCCATGCTGGCGGTGCTCCACGACGCTTCGGAGATCATCACCGGGGATATGCCTACGCCGGTGAAGTACCACTCCCAGGAAATCCGCGCGGCCTATGCTGAGGTGGAGGACCTGGCGGTGGAGCACCTGGTGTCTATGCTGCCCGAGGACTTGCGGGAGGACTACCGCCAGGTCATGACCATGAGCGGCCCCGAGGACGAGCCTTTGCAGCCCCTGGTGAAAGCGGCGGACAAGATCTCGGCGGTGATCAAGTGCGTGGAAGAGCGGATCAGCGGCAACCGGGATTTTTCCAAAGCCGAGCAGACTATCACCCAGGCCATCCGGGATATGAAGCTGCCCGAGGCAGACTACTTTATGGAGGAGTTCCTTCCCTCTTACGGCCTGACCATCGAGGAGCAGGACTACACCCGGGAGGCTGGGTTAAAGTTTTCGGAATCGTCACAAATGGTGTTTTCCAAAGTGTTAAAATAAGGACAGGCTGCCAAAGGGGACGTGGGCTTTCCCGGCCCTGTCCGCTGGGGCCTTTCCTCCCATAACGAACCTATTTTACCACACCTGCGGTGGGCACGTCGCGCAGGCGGCTTTCCAGCCGCCGGGCTGGGCGGGGATCCTTCCCTCGCCGCCCGCGGTCCCGTTTCCTGCAGTTATTATACCACACTTGCGGTGGGCACGTCGCGCAGGCGGCTTCCAGCCGCCGGGCTGGGCGGGGATCTTTCCCCGCCGCCCGCGGTCCCCGCTTTTTGCGGCTATTATACCATAGAGGGGCAAACCTATGAAGATCGCTAACATTCCCATTGCCGGCCGGGCGGCGCTGGCGCCTATGGCGGGCGTCACAGATGCCGCTTACCGCCGTCTGTGCGCTCAGTTCGGCGCGGCTTATACCGTTACGGAAATGGTCAGCGCCAAGGCCATCCAGTACAACTATGAAAAAACCGCCCAACTGGCGGATACCTCCCGGGACCAGCACCCGGTGTTTTTACAGCTGTTCGGCAGCGACCCCTTCGATTTTGGCTTGGCTGCCAAAAAAGCGGAGGCTTTCCGCCCGGACGGCATCGACATCAACATGGGCTGCCCGGTGCCGAAAATCGCCGGTAACGGCGCAGGCAGCGCCCTGATGAAGGACCCTGCCAAGTGCGGCGCCATTGTGGCCGCCGTCAAGCGGAACACCAGCCTGCCCGTCACGGTGAAAATCCGGGCCGGGTGGGATAAAGGCCATCAGAACGCCGTGGAGGTGGCCAAGTACTGTGAGGACGCCGGCGCGGCGGCCATCGCGGTCCACGGGCGCACCAAAGACCAGATGTACATGGGCCATGCCGACTGGGACATCATTGGGGCGGTGAAGCGGGCTGTTTCCGTGCCGGTCATCGGCAACGGGGACGTGGTGGATACCCAGTCTGCCTGCAAGCTGCTGGACCACACCGGCTGCGACATGGTGATGGTGGGCCGGGGCGCCTTGGGCAACCCCTGGATCTTCCGGCAGATCAACGCCTATTTCACCGACTCCTGCACCATCCTGCCGGGGCCGGGGATCGCCCAGCGGATCCTGGTGATCAAGCGGCACATGGACGCCCTGTGTGAAGAAAAGGGCGAGGGCCGTGGGATGCGGGAGGCCCGCAAGCACGTGGGGTGGTACCTCCACGGCATCCGGGGGGCAGCGGAGTTCCGCCGCCGGGCCGGGGCGCTTACCACCCTGCAAGACCTGGACCTGCTTTTGCGGGACGTGTACGCGGCGAATTTGGAGGAATCCCCCAGCGGGGAAAGGAGCGGACAATGAAGCTTTTAGTGTTAGATGGCAACAGCATATTGAACCGGGCGTTTTACGGCATCAAGCTGCTCACCACCAAGGCAGGGGACTACACCAACGGCATTTACGGGTTTCTCACCATGCTGAAAAAACTGCTGGACGAAACCACCCCCGATGGGGTGGCCATTGCCTTTGACCGGAAAGCCCCCACCTTCCGGCACAAGGCCTACGCCGGGTACAAGTCCAACCGGAAGGGGATGCCCCAGGAGCTGGCCCAGCAGCTGCCGGTGCTCCAGGAGCTTTTGACAGACCTGGGTTACCGCATCGTTTCCTGCGAGGGCTGGGAGGCCGACGACATTTTGGGCACCCTTTCGGCCCAGTGTGAGAAAGAGGGCGGCCAGTGCCTGATCGCCACCGGTGACCGGGACAGCCTGCAGCTGGTCAGCGGCACCACCACGGTGCGGCTGGCCACCACCAAGTTCGGCCAGCCCCAGGTGACCTTGTACGACGTGGCAAAGATCCAGGAGGACTACGGGGTGACCCCCCGCCAGATGATCGACCTGAAGGCCATCCAGGGGGACTCTTCCGACTGTATCCCCGGAGTGGCGGGCATCGGCCCCAAGGGCGCTGGGGAGCTGATCCAGAAGTTTGGCAGCGTCCAGTATGTCTACGACCACTTGGAGGAGCTGGACATCAAGCCCGCCATGAAAGCCAAGCTGGAAAAGTCACGGGACAACGCCTTTTTAAGCTACGACCTGGGCACCATCCGCCGGGACGCCCCCATTGACACGGAGCTTTCCCACTATGTGAAGCAGCCTGGCGACCCCCAGGCGGCCTCCGCCCTGATGGTAAAGTTGGAACTATTTTCCCTGCTGGACAAGTTTGGGCTCTCCCTGAACGCCCAGCCCCAGGAGGACGCCCCCGCCGCGGAGAAGCCCGGCGTGAAGGAGTACGAGGACGGCGCCCCGCTGCTGCCCCAGCTGGAGGATGCCGGGGAGGCGTACTTTTATGCCCAGTGGCAGGAGGGGGAGCTTTCCAGCCTGATCTTCTCCCACAAGGGGGAGCTGCACCGGGCTAAACCGGACCCGGCGTTTTTGCGGGCCTTTTTTAAAAACGGCCGCATCCACAAACACACCCACGACACCAAGCCCCTCCACCGGCTGGCCCTTTCCCTGGGGTGCAAGATGGAGGCGGTGGAGATGGACACAGCCCTGGCGGGGTATCTGTTAAACCCCTCCGCTTCTGGGTACGATGTGGAGCGCCTGGCCGCCGAGTACGGCGTTTCCCTGCCGGACTTTGAGGAGCCGGAGCTGAACCTGGCTGCCGCCATGCCGGGGCTTTCCCAGGCGCTGTCCAAAGCGGTGGCGGAAAACGGCCAGGAGGAGCTGCTGCGCACCATTGAGATCCCCTTAAGCTTTGTGCTGGCCCAGATGGAGCACATCGGCTTTTACGTGGACAAGGACAGCATCCGGTCCTACGGCCAAGAGCTGGAAGCCCAGGCAAAGGAGCTTCAAGAGGCCATTATCGGAGAGGTGGGGTACGAGTTTAACATCAACTCCCCCAAGCAGCTGGGGGAGGCCCTGTTCGGCAAGTTGGGGCTGCCCCATGGCAAGAAGACCAAAAGCGGCTGGTCCACCAACGCTGACGTGCTGGAAGAGCTGCGCGCCCTCCACCCGGTGGTGGACATGGTGCTGCGGTACCGGACCGTGGCCAAGCTGAAGTCCACCTACTGTGACGGGCTGCTGAAAGTCATCGGCCCCGACGGCCGGGTGCACTCCACCTTCAACCAGACGGAAACCCGCACTGGGCGGATCTCCAGCGCCGAGCCCAACCTGCAGAACATCCCGGTGCGCACCCCCATTGGCCGGGAGCTGCGGAAGTTTTTCGCCGCGGAAAACGGCCTGCTGGTGGACGCCGACTATTCCCAGATCGAACTGCGGGTGCTGGCCCACGTGGCGGATGACGCCGCCATGCGGGAGGACTTTTTAGAGGGCAGGGACATCCACACCTCCACGGCGGCCCGTGTGTTCGGGATGCCCACAGAGATGGTCACCAGCCAGATGCGCTCCAAGGCCAAGGCGGTGAACTTCGGCATTGTGTACGGCATCGGGGCGTTCTCCCTCAGTAAGGATATCGGCGTCACCCGCAAGGAGGCCGACGACTATATCAAAGAGTACCTGCGCAATTATTCCGGCGTGGACGCCTATATGAAACGGGTGGTGGAAGAGGCCAAGGAGCAGGGCTACGTGGAAACCCTCTTCGGCCGGCGCCGCTACCTGCCGGAGCTGAAAAGCGGCAACTTCAATATGCGCGCCTTTGGGGAGCGGGTGGCCCGGAATATGCCCATCCAGGGCACGGCGGCGGACATCATCAAGATCGCCATGATCCGGGTCAGCTCCCGCCTGGAGCGGGAGGGCCTGCAAGGGAAGCTGATCCTCCAGGTCCACGACGAACTGATCGTGGAGTGCCCCCCGGAAGAGCGGGACCAAGTGGCCCGTATCCTCCAGGAGGAGATGGAAGGGGCAGTGAGCCTTTCGGTGCCCATGGTGGCCGAGGCGGCTTCCGGCCGCACTTGGTACGACGCAAAGGGGTGACGGGGTGGAAGAACTGCTGTTTTGCTGTCCCCTGTGCGGCGGCGCCCTTGCCCGGGAGGAACACCGGGCGGTGTGCTCCCGGGGGCACAGCTTCGACATCGCCCGGCAGGGGTATGTGCACCTGCTGCCGGTGAACAAAATGCATTCCAAACTGCCTGGGGACAGCCGGGAAATGGTGGAGAGCCGCCGCCGGTTTTTAGAGGCGGGCTATTATGAGCCCTTCCGGGAGGAGTTGTGCCGGCTGGCCGGGGAATGCGCCAAACAGCTGGGTTCCCCCGCTGGGGAGGGTTTGGCTCTGTGTGACGCCGGCTGCGGGGAGGGCTACTACACCCAGGGCTTGCACCAGGCGCTGCCCCAGGCGGCCCTGTGCGGGTTTGACATCTCCAAGCTGGCGGTGAAGGCCGCCGCAGGGAAGTACAAGGCCATCCAGTTTGGGGTGGCCAGCTCCTTTGCCATCCCCCTGCCGGGGGAGAGCGTCCAGCTGCTTACCGACGTGTTCTCCCCCTTGGCGGTGGAAGAGTTTGCCCGGGTGCTGGCGCCGGGAGGGTATTTCCTCTATGCCGTGCCGGGGGAACGCCATCTGTATGGGCTCAAGGAGATCCTCTACGAGCAGCCCTACGAGAACCCCCATCGGGAAACGGAGTACCCGGGGTTCCGGTTTGTAGAGCGCACCACGGTGCGGGGGGAGATCCGGCTGTCTGGAGGGGAGGCGGCCAAGGACCTGTTTGCAATGACCCCCTATTATTGGAAGACCGGTGTGGAAGGCGCCAGGCGCCTGGAGGAGTCGCCGGGGTTTTCCACAGAGATCGCCTTTGACTTCTTAGTTTACCAGAGGAATTAAGTGCCGGGGAGTGACCGGCTGGACGTATAGAAAGGAAGGAACGTATGAAAATCTTGTTTGTCTGCACAGGGAACACCTGCCGCAGCCCTATGGCGGAAGGGATCTTCCGCAAGATGATGGTGGAACGGGGGATGGAGGAAAAGGTCCTCTGTCAAAGCGCGGGGTTCTCCGCCGTGGAGGGCGACCCGGTTTCCGAAAACGCGGTGATCGCCTGCAAGGAGATCGGCGTGGATATCTCCGAGCACACCGCCCGGCGGATCACCGGGGAGGAGCTGCCGGTGTGGGACCTGTACTTCCCCATGTCCAAGACCCACGGGTACATTTTGGCCCAGGCGGGGGTGCCCCAGACAAAGATCTACATACCCAAGTACATTGCCGACCCCTATGGCCAGGACCTGCCGGTCTACCGGGAGTGCCGGGACAAGCTCTGCCAGCAGCTGGAGCTGTTTTACAACGATTTTGTCACCCGGCTGCTGGTGTTTGACCACGCCGTCCAGCCGGTGCAGTTCCAAGGAGGGGAGCGGCCCCGTCCTTGAGGAGCCGCAGTAAAAGGAAAAGCGTCTGCCCCACCGGGGAGTTCCCGGCGGAGGCGGGCGCTTTTTTTCGGGGTTCCCCCAGGGGATGCCGGGGGTTTCGGGGCCGGGCCTGCTCTGGGGCTCAGAAAATTCGGCTCTTTGCTTGAGTTTTCCACCAACCCAGTTTATAATAAGTATGTTTGTTTTTTGGCTGTACCAGTAGAAAGGAAACGAGAAAATACCTATGGAAATCGTTAGAATGAAGAAAGAACACAGCGAGATCCTGGCGGAACTGGAAAAGCTCTGCTTCCCCCACCCTTGGAGCCAGAAGGCCATCGAGGACGAGGTGCACAACCCCAACGCCTACTTCGTCACTGCGGTGGATGAGGAAAAGGTGCTGGGGTACGGAGGGATGCACTGCTCCCACAAGGAGTGCTATGTGGACAACATCGCCGTGTTCGGCCACCACCGGAAAAAGGGCGTGGGCACTGCCATTGTGGAGGCCCTGATCCAGGAGGCCAAGCGCCAGGGGGCGGAGTTCATCTCCCTGGAGGTGCGGCCTTCCAACCGGGCAGCGGTGGGGCTGTATACCAAGCTGGGGTTTGCGGAAGAGGGCCGGCGGCGGAACTTCTACACCGACCCCACCGAGGACGCCTTGATCCTGACCCGGCGCTTTCCAAAGGAGTGATACTATGATCCTGTTAGGCATTGAAAGCTCTTGCGACGAAACCGCCGCCTCCCTGGTGGAGGACGGCAGGGCCATCCTTTCCTCCGTGGTGGCCTCCCAGGTGGAGGAGCACAAGATCTACGGCGGTGTGGTGCCGGAGATCGCCTCCCGCCGCCACAGTGAGGCCATTGTGGGCGTGGTGAAAGAGGCCCTGGAGCAGGGGGGCAAGACCCTCTCCCAAATCGATGGCATTGCCGTCACCTACGCCCCAGGGCTGATCGGGGCCCTTTTGGTGGGGGTGAACTTTGCCAAAGGGCTGTCCCTTTCCACCGGGCTGCCCCTGATCCCCGTGCACCATCTGCGGGGGCACATCGCCTCCAACTACCTGTCCAATCCCGATTTGGAGCCGCCGTTTTTGTGCCTGGTGGTGTCGGGGGGCCATTCCCACATTGTTCAGGTGGAGGACTACACCCGGCTGAAGATTCTGGGCCGCACCCGGGACGACGCCGCGGGAGAGGCCTTCGACAAGGCTGCCCGGGCCATGGGCATCCCCTATCCCGGCGGGGTGGAGATGGACAAGATCGCCGAGGAAGGCAACCCGGATGCCTACAAGCTGCCCCATCCCCGGGTGGAGGGTGCGCCCTTGGACTTCAGCTTTTCCGGGTTGAAGACGGCGGTGCTGAACCTGTTGAACAACGCCAAGCAAAAGGGCGTGGAGGTCAGCGTGCCGGACCTGTGCGCCTCTTACCGGAAAGCGGTGGTCACCTGTTTGACGGAGAATTTCTTCAAAGCGGTGGAGATGACCGGCGCCAAGACCCTGGCTGCCGCAGGAGGTGTTTCCGCCAACCGGCTGCTGCGCCGGGAACTGGAGCGCCTTGCCAAAGAACGGGGCCTTTCCCTGTACCTGCCGGACCGTTCCCTGTGCGGGGACAACGCCGCTATGATCGCCTCCCAGGGGTATTACGAATTCCTGGCGGGCAATACCGCGGGGATGGACCTGAACGCCTGCGCCCAGAGGTCCATTGAATGAGAGGAGGCTTCCCCATGAAACGACTGTTTGCCGTTGCCGCGGCACTGCTGCTGTGCGGGGCTTTGACTGCCTGCGGCGGCCAGGAGGAGCCCTCCGGGGCGGAGAGCCAGGTGTCTGTAGCCAGCGCCCAGGAGGAGAGCTCCCAGCCCGGCTTGCAGCCGGAGCCCCGGGCGGCGGAGGAGTCCTCCGCCGGGGAAGAGGTTGTGGAGGAGGGTTCCCAAGAGGAGGTTCCGGGGGCTTTGGTGCTGACCCAGCGGGGCTCCGGGGCGGAAGCGGGCTACGAGCCCACCTTTGCCCTGTATCCGGAGGGTACCTTTGAGTTGTCTGCCACCTTTTACGACGGCACTGCCACCATTACGGGCACCTACGTGGAGGAACGGGGCAGCTATGTCCTGACCCCCGGTGAAAGCACGGCCCAGGGTGTGGTGGGCAGCGATGTAGGGCAGATGACCCTGACTGCCGGGGAAGAGGGGTACGCCTATTCCGGCGGGCAGCTGGGGCTTACATACGATGGGGCGGTGTTTTCGCTGTCCCAGGGATAAGGAAGTGGGTAGCATGATGACCGGTGGAGAGATCATGGTGAAATGTTTGGAGGCCGAAGGGGTGGACATCCTGTTCGGCTACCCGGGGGCGGCCATCTGCCCCTTTTACGACGCCTTGTATGAGTCGCCCATCCGCCATATGTTGGTGCGCAGCGAGCAGAACGCCGCCCACATGGCCAGCGGGTACGCCCGGGCCTCGGGGCGTCCCGGTGTGTGTGTGGCTACCTCTGGCCCCGGCGCCACCAATTTGATCACCGGGATCGCCACGGCGTATATGGATTCCATCCCCATCATCGCCATCACCGGCCAGGTGAACCTGGAACAGCTGGGCCGGGACGTGTTCCAGGAGGCGGACATCACCGGCGCCTGTGAGTCCTTCACCAAGCACAGCTACTTGGTGAAATCCGTGGAAGACCTGCCCCGGGTGTTCAAAGAGGCCTTTCATATCGCCTCTACCGGCCGGCCGGGACCGGTGCTCATCGACGTGCCCGAGGACGTGCAGGAGGCCCTGTTGGACTCGTTCCACTACCCGGAGCGGGCGGATATCCCTGGGTACAATCCCAGGACCACCGGGCATCCCGTGCAGATCAAACGGGCGCTGGAGGCTATCCGGCAGGCCCGACGGCCGGTGATCTGCTGTGGGGGCGGCGTGGTGCTGGCTGGTGCCCGGGAGGAGATGGCTGCCTTTGCGGGAAAAAGCGGTATCCCCATTGTGTCCACCATGATGGGCATTGGGGTGATGCCCATGGACAGCCCTGTGTATCTGGGGATGATCGGCCGCTACGGCAGGAGCTATGCCAACCGGGCCATTGGTGAGGCGGACCTGATCCTCCTCTGCGGCGCCCGGGTGGGGGACCGTGCTATTGCCCTGCCCAACCAGGTGGCCCAGCAGGCGAAGATCATCCACATCGACATCGACCCGGCGGAGATCGGCAAAAATATGCGGGTGGACATCCCCATTGTGGGGGATATCAAAGGGGTGCTCGCCACCCTGGCCCAGCGGGTGGAGCCCGTGGGCTGTGAGGATTGGGTGGAGCAAGTCCTCCGCTATAAACGGGAGTTTGTCCCCCGGGGCGTGGACCGGGAGGACTACGTGGAGCCCCGTTCCTTTATCCGGGCGCTGTCCGCCATGATGGAGGAGGATGCCATCCTCACCGCTGACCCGGGCCAGGGGCAGATCTGGGCGGCCATCAACTTCACCCAGAAGGAGGGGCGGTTCCTCACCAGCGGCGGTCTGGGCACCATGGGATACGCCCTGCCGGCGGCACTGGGGGCCAAGCTGGCCAAGCCCCGGCGGCAGGTGCTGGCCGTGTGCGGGGACGGAGCCTTCCAAATGAGTTTGTGCGAGTTGGCCACGGTGGTGGCCTCCCATGCGCCGCTGAAAGTGGTGGTGTTTGACAATCGTCGCCTGGGCATGGTGCGGGAGTATCAGAACGCCCGGTATTCCCGGCGGCACATTGCTACCCATATGGACGGTAACCCGGATTTTGTGGCCCTGTGCAACGCCTATGGCATCCCGGCGGCCCTGGCAAAGAACAACCGGGAGGCGGAAGCCTTGGCGAAAGAGATGCTCCAGTCCACCCGGCCCACTGTGCTGGTGTGCCGGGTGGACCCGGAAACCCCTTCCCTTTGAAAGGAGGCAGCCTGTGAAATACACGTTGTCTGTGCTGGTGGAGAACCAGCCCGGTGTGCTGTCCAAAGTGGTGAGCCTGTTTGCCCGGCGGGGCTATAACATCGACAGCTTGGCGGTGGGTACCACAGAAGACCCCACCATGTCCCGGATGACCATTGTGGGCCAGGGGGATGACCACATTTTAGAGCAGGTGGAAAAGCAGCTGAACAAGGTGATCCCGGTGATCAAAGTGCGCTCTTTGGGGCCGGACGCAGTGACTTCGGAGCTGCTGCTGGTGAAGGTGGCCTGCGATCCCGCCACCTTGGGGAAGGTCAACGAGATTGCTGCCCTGATGCAGGCCCAGGTTGCGGACGTGTCCAAGACCACGGTGACCCTGAAGTATGCCGGGGAGCACGAGAAGTGCGAAACCCTGCTGGACTTGCTGCGCCCCTGCGGCATCCGGGAGATCGCCCGCACCGGCGTCATCGCCCTGGAACGGGGCTGACTGGATTGAAAATCCCCCTAGGGCACTCCTGGCCCAAAGGGGGTTTCTTGTACCTTTTGATCTCACAAAAAAGGCTGCCGCACAGTGGCGGCAGCCTTTTCGGGTGGTTTTCTTTGGTTTTGGGAAACCGGCCCCCATGTTTCTCAGTAGTTTTCAGCTTTGATCTGGAAATAGGCCTGGGGATGGGCGCAGACAGGACACACTTCGGGGGCTTTCTTGCCCACCACAATGTGGCCGCAGTTGGCGCACTGCCAAATGGTGTCCCCGTCCCGGGAGAACACAATGCCCTCTTCCAGGTTCTGCACCAGCTTCAGGTAGCGCTCCTCGTGCTCTTTTTCGATCTTGGCCACGCCCTCAAACAGGTCTGCGATGTGGTCGAACCCCTCTTCCCGGGCGGTTTTGGCAAAACCGGCGTACATATCGGTCCACTCGTAGTTTTCGCCGGCAGCAGCGTCCTTCAGGTTGTCGATGGTGTCGCCGATGCCGCCGTGGAGCAGCTTGAACCAGATCTTGGCGTGCTCCTTTTCGTTGTTGGCGGTTTCTTCAAACAGGTTGGCAATCTGCACATAACCGTCCTTTTTGGCTTTGGAAGCGTAATAGGTGTACTTGTTGCGGGCCTGGGATTCTCCGGCAAAAGCGGTCATCAGGTTTGCCTCGGTTTTCGAGCCTTTCAGTTCGGGCATGGGGATTCCTCCTTCATAAAGAAAAGTGTGATGGGAATTTTCTGGCTACAGTATAGCCGCTTAAAAATTAAAAGTCAAGGAAGTTTTTGGAAATGATTCTTGATTTTTAAGGCGGAGGGGGACAATTGTAAATTTATCGTAAAGGGTGGGGCGGGCCGGTTGAAAAATATCCCGGCAGACGGTATACTATTTTTGACGCCCGGGGGGCGTTGACTTGGAAAGGATGTGTTTTGGTTGCTGCTGCAAAAATTCCAGCAATTCATGTACGGCCGTTACGGCGGGGACAAATTCAGCCTGTTTTTGCTGGTAATAGCTTTAGTGTTGTCCTTTTTGGGCATTTTATTCTGGCCGGTCACCTTGTTGGCAGACGCGGTGTTTCTCTATGTGTTGTTCCGGATGTTTTCCCGGAACCATGCCGCGCGCCAGCGGGAGCTTTTCGCTTTTTTGCGTTTTTGGACGCCTATTGAAAACTGGGTGAAATTTCAAAACACCCGGTTCCGGGAACGGAAAACCTATAAATACTTCCGCTGCCCCCAGTGTAAGCAGCGGCTACGGGCGCCCAGGGGCAGGGGCAAGATCCAAGTTACCTGTCAGAAGTGCGGCAATGTGTTCCAAACAAAAACGTGAAAGCCGGCTGTCCTCTGGTTTTCCCCATAGGAGCCGGGTAAGCTAAGGCGGTAAAACAGTAAAAAAGGAGGAGGACCATGCGTTTGCGGGAGTGGGGAGCTCACCTGCGGGAGGAAAAACGTGTGTTGCGCAATGGGATGATCTTGATGGCCTTTGGTGCGGCGCTGGTTTTGATCTTGCTGAAGTTTGACCAAGTGTGGGGGGCGGTGTGCACTGGTGTGGCCACAGTAGCCCCGGTGTTTTACGGGATTGTGCTGGCGTTTATCCTGAATGTGTTTGTGCACTTTTTCGAGGATATCGCCTTTAAGCCTTTTCAGAAGTGCAAAGCAAAGCTGTGGCTGCGGGCCCGCCGGCCTTTGGCGGTGGCCCTGGCCTACTTAGTGGTGGCGCTGGTGATTGTGTTTATCGCCTGCTTCATCATCCCGGGATTGATCGAATCCATGGGGGTGCTGGCCCAAACAGCTCAGGCCAACGTACCTGTGTATTACAGCAATATCATGGCCTGGCTTACCCGCTTTGCAGAGGAAAACGACCTGACCATGATCCAGAATTTCCTGGCAAGCTTTAATTGGACCACCTTGCTTTCCAATGTGACTGACTTGGTCCGGGATTTCCTGTCTTCCCTGGTGGGGGTTACCATCAATGTGGCTTCCGGTGTGTTCGCCGCTGTGATGGGTTTCATTTTTTCCGTGTATATGCTTACCAACAAGGAAAAGCTGCTGCGGGGGGTGAAGTCCGCCTTGCTGGCCTTCCTCCCTAAAGCGCCTGCCCGGAAGATCGGCCAAATTGCCTCCCTGACCAACCGGGTCTTTTTCAACTTCATCCGCGGCCAGTTGACAGAGTGCGTGATCCTTGGCTCCTTGTGCTATGTGGGTATGAGCCTGCTGCGCTTGGACTACGCCCTGCTGATCTCTTCCATTGTGGCGCTTTCAGCACTGATCCCCATTTTGGGCGCGTATATTGGCGCTATCATGGGCGTGGTTGTCCTGTTGCTGGTCCATCCTATCGATGCGCTGATTTTTCTGATCTTCCTGCTGATCCTCCAGCAGGTGGAAGGCAACTTGATCTATCCCCGGGTGGTGGGGTCATCCATTGGGCTGCCCCCCATCTGGACCTTGTTTGCCGTGGTGTTTTGGGGCGGTGTCCTGGGCGTTCCCGGTATCTTGTTCGGCACTCCGGCTACAGCGGTGATCTACCGTTTGTTCCGGTCATCCGTGCGCACCAGGCTGCACAACCGTCAGATCGATGTAAAAGATCCCCAATTCCCCCTGCCTGAGGAAGAAGAGGATTCCCGAGAGGACGTTCCCTCCAGTGAGGGCGGCTGAGAATTGGCAAGTGAAGTGCTAAAAGGCTGTCGCGAATTACGCGGCAGCCTTTTTTCGTGGACACCCTGAGCGGGCTTCTAAGTGGGCGCAGATGTTCGTGATCACGGTAATAGAGGGATGGCCCATCCAGACTTGGGCTGTTTTTAAGTCTGCTCCCACAGCGTGGCAAATGCTGGCGAAAGTGTGATGCAGCATATGAGGGGTTAATACAAAATCCAGACGCCTAGATACCTTGTCCCACATACGCCGGAACGCGGACTTTGCTTTGCAGGTTTCCCGCTTTTTCGGCACAGGAAGCATCCCTTGTTGGCAATGAGTACGTCTTGCGGTGCCAGCTTTCCAAGGGCGGGCAAGCCCATCGCCGGGGCACTGACGGAATTGTCCGGTCTGATCCTGTGCGCGGCAGGGTTTGTCCCTAAGCTGGGGCATTTTCCGGAGTACGTGAGGATCGTCCAGGACGAGCAGGGGCGGATCCTGGTGGCCCGGCAGAAAAAGGGGCTTGGCTTCCTGGTCCGAGGCAAGCAGGGAGTTTTTGGTGTGGCTGCGGGCTTCTGCTCAGGCGGAAGCCTTCCCCACGGGGTACTCCACCCTGGACAGCGCGACGGGCGGCTTTATGCGGGGCGCGGTAGCGGTGACCGCCGGGCTGGCCTGGGGGCGGCAAGACGGACTTCGCCATTAACCTGGCCATGCGCATGGGGCGCAGGGGGGCAGGGGGGCAGGTACGGAGGCGGTTCGCGGCTTGACAGAAAAGCGGGAATCGGCAATAATATCCCTAACCGACAATTGAGGAAGGCCGGGAAAACCTAGTGAGGGGGTGAGAAAGCGACATGAAGCCGCTGATCGCCGTATTTGCGGTGATTTTTGTACTTTTATGGGTAGTGATTTATCAAATTTGGAGGAATGAGCAATGAAAAAGAAACTTATACCGTTGATCGGGTCTGGTGTGGTGGCTATTTTGATCGCCGTGTGCTGTATGCTGTGTTTGGAGCGGGTCAGTGTGGGGAATGTTGGCGTGGTGTATTCCATGTCCGGCGTGAAAGATACTACCCTCTCCGCCGGCTGGCACTGGCTTTCACCCTTTGAATCGGTGAAGCAGTTCCCTGTTTCCCAGCAGCAGATCGTCTTTTCCAACAGCGCCGAGGATTACAACGCCCAGTCCCACCCGGACTGGAGCATTGACGCCCCCGCCAATGGCGGCATGGTGAAAATGAACCTCACGGTAAACTACGCCTTCAACGCCGGGCAGGTGGTGGACCTTTACAAGCGATTTAATGGCATGGACGGAGAAAGCCTGGTGGCCAACTACATACAGAACAGCATCATCGCCTATGTGAAAGAGGTGACGCCCCAGTTTTCCGTCATGGACATCTATTCTGATAAGAAGTCCGAAGTGAATCAGGCTATTTCTGAGTATCTGGCGGGCAAGCTGGGGGATGAGTACGGCATCAATGTGATCAGCGCCCTGGTGATCGATGTGCAGCTGGATGACGCCCTCCAGGAGAAGATCAAGGCCAAAGAACAGGCCAAGCAGGACGCGGAGATCGCGGAATTGGAAAAGCAGACCGCCGCAGCCCAAGCGGAAGTGGCCAAGACCAAGGCCCAGGCTGAAGCGGATGTGAAGGTGATCGAAGCCCAGGCGGAAGCGGAGGCCAACCGGATCATCGCGGAGTCCATCACCCCGGAGCTGATCCAGATGATGGAGGCCCAGGCCCGGCAGGAGCACGGCTGGGTCACTGTACAGGGAGCCGATGTGGTGGCTATGGAATAAAACGCAGCAGCATAAAGAGGCCCCGGTTTCTCTGGTGAGATCCGGGGCTTTTTTATGCGGAATTCAAGCAAATTCAAGGCGCCTAGATTTTGACCCATTTTTGACCCGCCTAAGGTGGTAAAATCATGTCAAAAAACCGTTTTTTTAAAATAAGAAAGCCCAGCAAAAACGCTTGTAAAAGGCGCAAATGCTAGGCTTTTTTCTGGTGACCCATCGGGGATTTGAACCCCGGACACCCTGATTAAAAGTCAGGTGCTCTGCCAGCTGAGCTAATGAGTCTTAATAAGCTGTCCACTAGAACAGCTTATTTATTATAGCAAGGAAAATCCCCGCTGTCAACTAAAAAATCGATTTTTATTCACTTTTGAAAGAAGTAACATTAAAAGCAGAGAAAGCCGAAACGGTTTTCCTGCTTTATTTTTTTATTCAAAGCGGCGAAAGGAGGCTTGCAAAATGGACGGATATTCGTATTTGACGTTCGACCAGCGCCGAGAAATTGAAGAGCTTTACGGCAAAGGAACAAGGGCGGTGGATATTGCCGCGAAGATCGGAAGAAGCGTTGCCGCTATTTACGAAGAGCTTAAACGCGGCTACACGGGAGAGCTTGACGAAAACAAGCGTCCTGTATATAGCGCCGATCTTGCACAGACGACGGCACAAGAAAACATTAGGCGCAGGGGCAACAGACGCGCCGCAAATCAGTAGCGAAAGGATGGCTATTCAATATGAAAAAGTATCAGTTAGGAGCGCTTGCCGTAAGCGACAAGGGTTTGCAGGACACGAAAGAAGAAATCGTTATCGAGTTGATCGACCGTATGCAAAAGTATGTTGCAGAGGGCAAAGCGGCATACGAAAACAGGGATTACACCGAAGAACAGAAATTGAACGCCATCACAAATCTTTGTGGGCGGTTTTGTGGGCTTGCCGAATTCCTGCAAATCACAATGGGAATTGACGTTCGGCGGGCGGACGGGCTTCTTTGCACGCAAGAAATGTTTAATCATTTTCACTATTGGAAAATGAACCTAAACATAGAGAACGAAAGAAAAAAGAGGGCGGCGGAAAACTAATTCGCCGCAATTCAAGAAAGAGGGCTATTCAATATGACAGACACTTTAATTCTTTTCAAGCCGCTGGCGGATTTCGGCGAAGCCTTGAAAAAGGAGTGCCCGAAGAACGATTGCACATCTTACCTTTACACCTATGAGCAATATTGCGCCATATATGCGGACTATAAGCGGATCAAAGAAACGATCGCGGACTTGTCCGAAGCGGCGGTGCGGGTTCTTGAACACGCGATCCGGAAAACGGAAGCGGAGCTTTACAAAATGTGGTTCGAGAATTACGCCGTCTTGAAACAGCGGGCGGCGCTGGGTATGGCGGCAAGCGCAGAAAGGCGGGCAACGTCGAGCGGGAAAACAAACTTTGAAGCACTCACGGCGGACGCGCAAGGGCTTGGGCGGTTCTTGCGTTCCCTTCCGGTATTAGAAGCGCCGTGGGATACGGAATTTCAAAAGCGATATTGTAGCGGGTGCGTGGCGGAGAATTGCGACGCTTGCCCGAACGAACGCTTCCGAAACAATCCCGAATGGTGGCTGTCCCTTGAAGCGGATAGCGGGGTGGCGTTGTGAAGAGGAAACAAAGACGGATCGCGGCGGCGCTTTCAATGGTAATCGTCGCGATCCCGCTTGTCGCATTTATGCCGTGGAGCGGGACACCGGAAACGGAACAGTATTCGGGAGAACCTACGGCGCTTATATCCCCTTCCCCAATCTTGACGCTTGCACCGGAAACGGAAGAAACGGACTACATACCGGACGCGGCAGAGGTTGAAGCGCTTGCAAAGATGCTTTACGGAGAAGCGCGCGGGATTGCTTCGGATATGGAAAAAGCCGCGTGCGTTTGGTGCGTGCTGAACCGCGTTGACGATCCCCGCTTTCCGGATACCGTGCTGGAGGTATTAGAAGCGCCGTATCAGTTCGCCGGATATTCGACAGATTATCCCGTTCTTCCGGAGCTTGCGACGCTGGCGGCTGACGTTCTGATCCGCTATCACGCAGAGCGGGACGGGGAAACGAACGTCGGGCGCGTCCTTCCGGCTGAATACCTGTATTTCACAGGCGACGGGCGGAACAATCATTTCACGATCGGCTGGAAAGACGCTGAAACGTGGGATTGGTGCTTGCAAAATCCCTATAACGATTAGAGAGGGGCGCGGATATGGGCGAAATGATATGCGTTTGTAGAGAAATCGACAAGAACACGGGAGAAATTGCCGTTTATCCGATCAAAGCGGAAGTAACGGATCACCTTCTTTTCTGTCTTGGGATTCGGCAAAGGGCAAATCCGGAATTGAAGTATTTCGTAACGCTTGCAGAAAACTACGACGCAAACGAAGAAACGATATTGAAGCAGTTGCGCCGGAAGCAGATTACGGATCGGCTTCTTGCGGTTTTGAATTTAGTTCAGCTTTGAAGAAAGGGGCGGCGAACAATGGCAAAAGAAAAGAAGCAGGACTGCGGATGGCAGTTTCCGAAGGCGCTTGAAATTGTGAAGTGCAAAGAGGGCAACAAAGAATTTATGAAGGAACGCCCAGCGCGGCGACCGTTCGGGAACACGGTTCTTATTTGCGAGTATCCGCTGGACGGCGACGCAATGCAGGAACCTAACGCGCGAATGATTACGTGGAGGCTTGCAAAACGGGCGGCGCGGGATTTCTTGCGCGTATCCTTTATGACTTCGGCGATCGTAACGGCGACGAAGGCGGACAAGCCCTTCACCGTCGTTCGGGTTTACGGCAGATATTAGACAAAAGGAGGGCTATTCAATATGTTTACAAAGAAAAAGACGTGCGGCGTATGCGGATACCGCGTAACGCCGACAAAAGAAGAAATCTACATTGCGGAAGAGCCGCGCGGGTTTACGGAGTGTTTAACGAAACCGCCTACCCGCTTCAATGCGATTGATTGTCCGCGTTGCGGTTGTCAAATCGCGCTGGCGATCCGCGTTCCCCGCGTTGACCTTTCGCAGATTGCGGAGCGGGACGACGCAGACGAAAGCGAGGTGGCGGAAGATGAAGATTAAAAATATCGCGGCGATCTGCAAGAAGAACAAATACGCCGTTATTTATGAGCGGTACACCGAAGGCGGCGGCGTTGTTCAATACATCGGCGACGGCGCGGCGGCTTATCCGGTAACAGGGCTTCCGGCGCTGGACAAAGAAAGTCTTTTGACAATTTTCGACGTTCCGGAAAAACAGCGGGAAGATTGGTTCGTTCAAGTAGCGGGCATTCCTTCGGAAATCAGCTTCGAGGACACAGACGCGAACGAAAAGCCTGTCGAGCGGGAAGCAATTTCGATCGCCTATTCTGGAAAGACCTTGAAGCCGTTGCAGACGCGGCGCGGGCTTGTGTTCATCGAAAGCCGCTATCTTTCGCCCGTATCCGATATTTTAGACGTGCTGGAGCTATACGAGCGGATCACGCCCGGCGGAACGCCCTACATCGTAGCGAAAGCGGGCTTCCTGCTTCAAGCGGTGATTATGCCGTATGACGTAATTAGCCAGCAGTTTGTCGATAACTTGAAGAGGCTTACGGAGCAATGCGCGCTTTCCCTTGACCTTCGGGAGCGGGAGAAAGCGCTGGCGCGTGCCGCTGAACCGGAACAATATTCCTTGAATGTCGATCCTGCTACGGGCGAGATCGTCGGGGACGAAAGCGAGGTGGCGGACAATGCCTAAAATGACGATCCGCGTTATCTTGAAGAGCGGTTCGGAATTCGCTATCAAGTGCGACAAGTTCACGATCAAGCAAAACGGCTTCGGACAAGCGACCGGATACAACATTGAAGGAATTACGGAGAACAAGCCCGTTTATCTGGACTTTGAACAGGTTGCGGCGGTTGTACGCCTCTTTTCCGACGAACATACAGAGGATACGCCGAAAACCGAAAAGAAGCGAGGGTTCACAGAAAAAAAGACAAAATGCCCACATTGCGGCGGAGAAGTTGAAAACGCGGTTATATACGCCGACGAAGAAAACAAAGAATACTTCGTGTACTGCCCGATCTGCGGGATTGAAACGGCGGAAACATACACCAGCAAGGCGAAGGCGTTAAAAGCATTCGCAGACGGGAAAACAAAACCGATTTCCGGAAAGGAGGCTGGCGGCGGTGAATAGTGCGCTTCTATCTTCAAAGAAAATGGATTGGTGTACGCCGCAAGACTTCTTCGACCGTCTGAACGAAGAATTCGGCTTCGTGCTTGACGCGGCGGCGACCGACAAAACGGCAAAATGCACGCTTTACTATACGCCGGAAACGGACGGGCTTTCGCAAAGCTGGGATCGCGGCGGGGCGGTTTTCTGCAATCCGCCTTACGGACGCGAGATCGGAAAGTGGGTAAAGAAGGCATACGAAGAAGCACGCGGGGGGGGTACGCCGTTGTACTGCTTATTCCCGCTCGAACCGATACGACCTATTTTCACGATTACATATACGGGAAAGCGGAAATCCGTTTTGTTCGCGGGCGGCTTCGCTTCACGGACGACGACGGGAACGCCAGCGATCCCGCGCCCTTCCCTTCTATGGTAGTTATCTATAACGGGGAGCGGGTGAAAAATGAGTGAGAAAAGCAAATATATCTGCCTTTTAGGTATCAATCCGAAAGAGGTTCAGAAATGCAACACTTCCGAATGTCCTACTTGCGGATGGGAAGCGGCAGAGGCGGAACGCCGCCGCGCCTACCTTCACGAACACGGCTTGACGCTATGCGCGGACGGATTGCGCCGTCTGATTATTCCAAAGAACGGAGGTAACGAAGAAATGAAGTACAAAATATGCGACCATTGCGGCGCACACCTTGACAACGGGGAAACGTGCGATTGCCAGAAGGACGCAGACGAAAACAAAAGCGGAGAAGAAAGGAGCGCAAACAATGACAGGAATTAACGAGGTTGCAAGGCAAATTCACGAAAACGCCGTCGATCACGGCTGGTGGGACGAAGAACGCGGCTTTCCCGAAGTGCTGGCGCTCATTCATTCGGAGGTATCCGAAGCGCTGGAGGAATACCGCAACGGGCGCTTGCCTACGGAGGTTTACACCGGAAACAACGGGAAGCCGGAAGGAATACCGATCGAGCTTGCCGACGTGATTATCCGCGTTCTTGATTATTGCGGATATGCGGGAATTGACATTGACGCGGCAATTTCGCAGAAGCACGAATACAACAAAAGCCGCCCGTATCGACACGGCGGCAAGAAGTGTTAAACGCCCGCGAGCGGGTGCGGATATACCTATTATATATAAGAAAGGGGCTTTTCAATATGACAGAGAACAAACACGGCTTCGCGCCGAAACAGGAAATCACGATCGGCGGGATCGCATTCACAATCATTCAGACCGCCGAAAGCTGGGTGAAGTGCATTGCTTCGGAGTGTATCGGAAACGGCGCTTTTGACGCGCAGAACCGAAACGATTTCGCCGCGTCTGATATTCGCGCGTTCTTGAACGGCGAATTCCTGCAAAAGTTGATCGGAGCGGGCGCGCCGGAAGAAATGTTCGAGCATTTCAATATAGACTTGACAGCCGACGACGGTTTGAAGGACTACGGCGGCGATCGCGTCCGCGTCGGGCTTATCACGTGCGACGAATACAGGCTTCTTCGCGGCAACATTCCGGAGCTTCCGGACGCTTGGTGGTGGACGGCTACACCGGACAGCCCGAAAAATTCTTACGTCCGCAACGTCGATTCCGGTGGCACGCTGAGCTACGGCAGCGCTTGCGACGGGGTCGGGGGCGTTCGCCCGCTTTGTGTTCTGAAATCTGAAATCTTGAAATCTTACCTTGACGGGGATATGAAGAAACGCGCCGAAGCGGTGGATATGATGAAGCATATTGCGGCGGCGTGGGACGTTCAGCCAGAAGAGGTTTTCGGGGAAGGAAGGTAAAGCAATATGACAATGTTTGAATTTATGCAAAACGCCTTCTTCCTGCTTTGCGGGATCGCCTGTATTGCGGTGGCGGTGCTGATTGTATATTGCGTAATCGTGGCAATTATCCGCACTTGCAGGATCGACAGGAAGAGAGGTAACGGAAATGGACGAAATCAAGATAGACGCGGCAACGCTTGAAGAAGCTGGCGCGGCAATCGGGTTTATGTTCGCCGCCTTCCTTCGGGGCTTTAAGGAAGGCGTGGACGCTTACGACGTGATGGAAGCGGCAAACGATATTAAAGAGGTACACGAAACAGAAGAGCCGTTAAAGCGCGATCCGGTAAAAACCGAAATCGGGGATTGCAGGAAGTGCTGGTGCGATCAATGCGCGCGGCTGGAGGAATGCGAGAAAATCCGCGAAGGATACGCGCCGGACGGGATACGCCCTTTCCCGTGCATCGGTTGCGCGGACGGAATGCGCTTCAAGCCTTGCGAGGAAACAAAATGCGAAGATTTCTTGCAGGGCGAAGGGCTTAACAACGGATAGACAAAAAAATAACCGTCCTGTATGGGCGTACAGGACGGTTATTCCCCGTTGAGGGGTGCGCCGTTTAAGGCTATTCAATACATTTGTTATTATAGCACGAAGGCGGCTTCTTGTCAAAGGAAGGCGGCTTGACGTATGCAGAGAGTAAAAAGAAGGATATTTTCGGGCGCTGTATGCGAACAGGAAGTTTTCAACATATCGGACAGGCTTACCGATATAAAGAAAGCCGAACCGCGCCCGCGATTTAAGACAGAGGAAGAACGGGAACAACACCGGATCGGAATATCAAGAAGAAAACACGCGCGGCTGGTAAATGAAAACTTTTCCCCGCGTTCATTATATAGCACGCTGACGCTGGACGACGAAAACGAAGTACATACCTTCAAGGAAGCAAAGCGGATACGCGATCTATTCGTGCGGCGGCTGAAATACGCTTTCCCCGATGCCGTGATCTTTATTTATTTAGGACGCGGCAAGAACACGAACAGAATTCACGCGCATATGCTTTCGGACGGCGTACCGGAAGAAGCGATCAAGAAACAATGGATTTACGGAAGTATCGTCCGGATCGACCATCTACGCGAACACAATTATTACGACGGCGTAGATCACGGACAGGATTACACGGGGCTTGCGAATTACCTTTTCGACCATTGGACACCGGAGCAGGGCGGACACCGTTGGAAGCAGACGCGCAACGCGCGGAAGCCGGAACGGGAAACGCCGACCGTTGCGAAAAGGATTTACACAGAGAGCAAGCCGCCGCGCCCGCCGAAGGGCTATATATTAGTAGAAACGAAAAGCACAAAGTATGGATACCTTTATTTTAAGTATGTGTTAGAGCCGCCGAAGCGGAAACGCAAACGAGCGGCAAAGGACGGCAAAAGCTGATTTCGGATCAGCGTTTATAAAGCCTTGTAAATGTGTAACGTTTGGCGACGAAGCACAGCTTCGATCACAGAAGGAGCATTGAAGATAGATTTTCGTTTATTCCCCGTCGCCTGTTTATCAGAGATCACGAACGGTTCAGCCCGTCAAGGTTGCGAAGCACGGCGAAGCCGCTTGACCTTTACGGGGTGATCCGTGAGTGATAGGAGCAGGGCGGCGACGGGGAAAGAAAATCTATCAAGGCGGCTTCAACTTTTCCACAATGAAAGATGGGGAAATGTGCATAACGGATCGGGCGCTGGGTTTATTCCTTTGAGCCTGTTCCCCTCCCAGCGGGAGGGGCGGAGGGGTGGGAGAAGAAAGAAAGGAGGCGATCGGCATTGCTTGAATTGAACAGGCTTTACAATTTGGATTGTATGCAGGGAATGAAGGAATTTCCGGACGGGTTCTTCGATCTTGCGATTGTCGATCCGCCTTACGGGATCGGGATTGACGGACAGCGAAAGCGCGTTTGCACTAATCCAAAACACAACAGGAAGGAGCATTCGCGGGAAGGCTGGGACAAGAAGCCACCGACCGAAGAATATTTCAGAGAGCTTGAACGGGTATCACAAAATCAAATCATATGGGGCGGGAATTACTTTGTTCCGATGCTGAAACAGGCGCATAAAGGCTGGCTTATATGGGACAAGGGGCAACGCGGGCTTTCAATGTCCGATTGCGAGCTTGCATACACCAGCTTTGACACGCCGACAAGGATTTTCACGTTGAACCGCGTTGAATTGCAGATCGAAGGGACGATCCACCCTACGCAAAAGCCCGTGAAGCTGTATGAATGGGTTTTATCCCTGTTTGCCCGAAAGGGTATGAAGATTATAGACACGCACGCCGGAAGCGCAAGTTCCCTTGTCGCTTGCCAGCGGATCGGCGGGCTTGATTATGTGGGCTTTGAAATCAATGCAAAATATTTCGAGGCGGCGAACAGGCGGCTTGAAGAAGAGAAAGCGCAAATCCGCCTGTTTGATCTGCTGGAGGAACAGGAAAAGGCAACGCAAACAACGCTGTTTTGACGAAGGGAGGAAAAACAATGCAGAAAAAGACGGTTTACCTTGCGGGGAAGATTACGGGCGATCCGTTCTACCGCTCAAAATTCTATGAAGCGCAGAAGAAGCTGGAGGAAGGCGGCTTTATTGTCGTCAATCCGGCGTTATTGCCTTCGGAGGGCTTCACGTGGGAAGCCTATATGCGAATGGCGGGCGCAATGCTGGACGAATGCGCCGAAGTCTGCTTCCTTCCGGATTGGAAAGAGAGCAAAGGCGCGCAACGCGAGTTTGACGAAGCATTCGTGCAGGAAAAGCCGTTTTTCTTCTTCGAGGAATGGGAGGCGAAGCAAAATGCGGAAAAATAGCACGCTTACCCTTCCCGTTCCTACGGAGGCGGAAGAACAAATCGCGCTTTTCGAGTGGGCGACGCTTCAATCGGGGCGCTTTCCGGAATTGGCGCTTTTATATCACGTTCCGAACGGCGGGAGCCGAAACAAGATCGAAGCGGCGCGCCTTCGGGCGCAGGGCGTGAAATCCGGCGTTCCCGATCTTTGCCTTCCGGTTGCACGCGGGGCAAATCACGGGCTATACATTGAGCTTAAACGACAGCGCGGCGGGAGGATCAGCGAAGAACAGGTGCGCTGGATCGACGGGCTTTTGAAACAGGGATACGCGGCGGCAATCTGCAAGGGCTGGCAGGAAGCCGCAAGCGTGATTATCGACTATCTACGGCAGAAAACGGAGGGCTGAAAATGGCAAAGAAAAAAACGGGCATTTCCGAAGAGTTGCGCGAAGCAATCAACGAAGCCGCCCGCGCGGGTGCTTATGAAGCGTACAAGGACACGGTGGGCGCATATGTAAATTACTTCAAGGCTATGGAAACGCTTTTGTATAACTACAAGAAGCTGGCGGCGCTTGTCGCCGACGAAGAAGCCTATTGCGAAGTGGAGTATCACGCAGGGCGAAAGACCTTCGCGGCGGGAAGCAAAAGCACAGGATATTACGAGCAAAAAACCGAAGCGGATATTGTTGCGGAAATGCAGGAGGAAAAAAGGCGGCAATATCGGGAAACGAAGTACGGCTTCGAGAGGCTGGAGAGGGCTATAAACCTATACCGCGACCGCAAGGAATTCACGGTGGTTCGTATGTACTACTTCGGCGAGGATTACGAAGGCAAGCCGCGCGAGAGCGGCAAGCCCTACACGTGGGAGGAATTAGCCTTTGACCTTGAAGAAGTGGGCGTTCTGAAAGGCGTAAAGACCGCTTGCAGATGGCGGAACAAGATAGTAAATGATATGGCGGTATGCGTATTCGGGATCGCGGCGGCGGTGAGTGCGGCAACGTACAGGCGCAAGGCGGGCGAATAAATGACAATATCGCGACAATATCGAGGGGTGGAACGGGGTATATTTATATGCTATACTGTTTACGATGAATTCTTACGCAAGACGCAAGCGCACAAATAGCGCCTTTTCGGAACAATCCGAAAGGGCGCTTTTATTATGCGCGGGAAAGGAAGGTGCGAGTATGAAGCCGTGGGCAGAACAGTTCTACAACAGCGACGCTTGGCGATCTTGCCGTGATGCCTTCTTGCAATCAAAGAAATACTTGTGCGAACGCTGTTCTACACCGGACGATCCCGTCGCCGCAAAGATTGCACATCACAAAACATACTTGACGAAGCAGAACGTAAACGATCCGTACATTGCGCTTTCGTGGGATAATCTCGAAGCGCTTTGTCAAGATTGCCATAACAAAGAACATCACAGATCAAAGCGAAAAAAGCGATATGCGTTTGACGAAAACGGAAACGTGGTACTCCCCCCTATTCGCCGAGGATTTAGGGAGGGTGGAACACCGAGGGCGGGAGGTTAATTTTACTCCGCAGGCGCGCGCATAACGGGTGTACGCGAAAAAGGGGTGTAGGTATCCGCCGAAAAGGGGTGATATTTATGGCGACAAAAAAGGAATTAACGAAAGATCAAAAGATCAAGAGAGAGATAAACCGATTAAAGCGGGTTTTCCGCGATTTGGATAAAAACAAGTTGCAGACCGTCGAAAGCCTTATCCGCAACGCCGCATTTATGGCGGTATCCCTTGAAGAGTTGCAAGAAATCATAAACGAAGAGGGATACACCGTCGAATACCAAAACGGCGCAAATCAGAGCGGGACAAAGCAGAGCGACGCAGTAAAAACGCACATTGCTATGACGAAAAATCACGCCGCCATAATTAAACAGCTTTGCGAGCTTGTGCCGCCCGAAAAGAAAAAGGAAAGCCGTCTGCAAGCCTTGCGGGACGAATAAAAATGCCGTTTTCAAATTACATTTACGAGTATTACGACGGCATAACGACGGGAAAAATTGTCGTCGGAAAATGGGTGCGGCTGATTTATGAATATATCGTTAGCGGGCTTCAAGACGGACTTTTTCTTTTTAACGCGAAGAAGGCAAACAAGGCAATTCGCTTTATCGAAAACTTCTGCCACCATTGCGAGGGACGAACCGACCTTCTGAAATTGGAGCTATGGCAAAAAGCGGCGGTATCGCTGATCTTCGGGATAGTTGACGAAGATAACGTGCGGATATTCCGCGAAGTGTTTATCGTGATCGGGCGGAAGAACGGAAAAACGCTTTTCGCGTCCGCCGTGATCGCGTATATGGCATATCTTGACGGCGAATACGGGGCAAAGATTTATTGCCTTGCGCCGAAGCTGGAACAAGCGAACATCGTTTACGATAATTTCTTCCAGATGATTAAAAAAGAACCGGAGCTTTCGGAGCTTGCGAAGAAGCGCCGTTCGGATATTTACATCGAGGAAAGCAACACGGCAATAAAGCCGCTGGCATTCAACGCGAAGAAATCGGACGGCTTCAACCCGCATTTGGTTGTAAATGATGAGGTTGCAAGCTGGCGCGGCGACGGCGGCTTGAAGCAATACGAAGTAATGAAATCCGCGCTGGGCGCACGCCGCCAGCCGCTGATCCTGTCTATCAGTACGGCGGGATATGAAAACGACGGTATCTTTGACGAATTGATGGCACGATCTACGGCGTTTCTAAAAGGCGGAAGCAAGGAACGCCGCCTTCTTCCCCTGCTTTATATGATTGACGACGTGGAGAAATGGAACGACCTTGAAGAGCTTAAAAAAGCAAATCCGAATATGGGCGTTTCCGTTTCGCCGGAGTTCTTCAAAGAGGAAATCGCCGTCGCGGAAATGAGCCTTTCAAAGCGGGCGGAATTCCTTTGCAAATACTGCAATATCAAGCAGAATTCTTCCGTCGCTTGGCTTGATTATGTCGTTGTCGATCGAGCGGGTGAAAAAATAAAGCTGGAGGATTTCAAAGACAGCTACGCGGTGGGCGGTATCGACCTATCGCAGACGACAGACCTTACCGCCGCAAGCGTGATTATCGAGCGCGGCGGCGTTCTTTATGCCTTCGCACAATTCTTTATGCCAGCGAACAGGCTGGAAACCGCACAGGCGGTGGACGGCGTACCGTATGATATATTCGTCAAGCAAGGGATCGTGAAGCTATCCGGAGAAAATCACGTTGATTACAGGGACGTTTACGAATGGTTTTCTACCCTTCGGGATCAGTACGGCATATATATTCTAAAAATCGGCTATGACCGTTATAGCGCGCAATATCTGATTGACGACTTGAAAACAGCGGGATTTCAGACAGACGACGTATGGCAGGGTGAAAACCTTGCGCCCGTTATTCGGGAATTTGAAGGCATAATCAAAGACGGAAATTTCAAGATCGCGGATAATAACTTGTTGAAGGCGCATTTCCTAAACGTTGCGCTAAAACACAATATGGAAACACGGAAATTCCGTCCGGTGAAGATTGAACAGCGGGCGCGTATTGACGGCTTCGTTTCCGTGATCGACGCTATGACGGTACGGCAGAAGTATTATAACGAGATCGGCGAAATGCTGAAAAATGCGGGGTGATAAAAACTATGGGAATTTTTGAAACAATTTTCCGAAAGCCGCGTTCGGATATTCAAGCGGAAGGATATTTCAAGATGCTTAACGGGTATTCACCCGTTTTCACGAACGCGCCGGAAAGCCTTTACGAAATGGAGCTTACGCGGGCGGCTATTCATTCGTTCGCGAATTTCTGTTCAAAATTGAAACCGGAGATCAGCGGAACGGCATACAAGAACCTTGAAAGGGTTTTGCAGTTCCGACCTAATCCGTTTATGGACACGTCAAAATTTATTTACCGGATTGCGACAATCCTTTCGGTGAATAATACGGCGTTCATTGTTCCGATCGAAGATGAATACGGAGGAATAGCGGGCTATTATCCCCTACTTCCCCAGCGTTGCGAGGTTGTCGAATACAGGGGCGCGCCCTTCTTGCGATACACATTCGCGAACGGGCAGAAAGCGGCAATCGAATTCGAGCGCGTCGGAGTGCTGACGCAATTTCAGTACAAGGACGGCTTCTTCGGGGAAAACAACGCCGCGCTTCGTCCTACAATGCAGTTGATCCATACACAAAATCAAGGCATTATCAACGGCGTTAAAAATTCAGCTTCCGTCCGGTTCTTGGCGAAGGTTGCGAATATGTTAAAGCCGGAAGATATTACGAAAGAGCGCAAGCGCTTCACGGCGGATAACCTTTCGGCGGATAATCAATCCGGAATGGTGATCTACGATAGCAAATTCGCGGACGTAAAGCCGATCGAAAGCAAGCCGTTCACCGTGAACGCCGCGCAGATGGCGCAAATCAACGAAAATGTATTTAACTATTTCGGAACGAACGCTAAAATCATTCAGAACAGCTATACCGAAGATGAATGGAACGCTTACTACGAAGGCAAGATCGAGCCTTTCGCGATCCAGCTTTCGCTGGTTATGTCAAATATGACCTATACACAGCGGGAATTATCCTTCGGGAATGCGATTACCTTTACAGCGAACAGGCTTCAATACGCAAGCAACAATACGAAGCTGAATATCAGCACACAATTATTTGACCGTGGCTTGCTCAACCGAAACGGCGTTATGGATATTTGGAATATGTCGCACGTCGAGGGTGGGGACAAGTATTATATTCGCAAAGAATACGCGGAAGTATCAGAGTTAGGAAAGGAGGTTACATCGAATGCCAGTAGTGAAGGGGCGGGAATACCGTCAAATGTTCCAGCCGTTGATGATCCCGCAGGGGACGGAGAACAAGAGGTTTGACACGGATTTTTACGTTGAGGGCTTCGCGACAACGTTTGATAAGCCGTATGTTATGTACGAATACGGCGGGATCAAATATTGCGAAGTGATCGACCGGAACGCCCTTGTGGGCGCTGACCTGTCCGACGTGATTATGCAGTTCGACCATTCCGGAATGGTATTCGCCCGAAACAAGATGGCAAAAAACAAGCCGCCTTCCCTGCTTTTGGAACCGCAGGACAGCGGCTTATTTATTGCCGCAAATTTGAGCCTTACGGAAGAGGCGAAGCGCCTTTATGCAAGCATCGACGCGGGGCTTATTTGCAAAATGTCGTGGGCGTTCACCGTATCGGAGGACGCATATAACAAGGACACGCACACAAGAACGATCTTGAAGATCAAGAAGGTTTACGACGTTTCGGCGGTATCTTATCCGGCGAACGCCGATACCGATATTTCGGCGCGTTCCTATTTCGACGGAGTGATCGAAAGAGAACAGCAGGAGCGGCTGGAGCGCCGGAAGCAAATTCTAAAAATCAAACTTATGATGGAGGTTTAACACAATGAGAATTAAAGAAATCGAAGCGCGCCTTGCGGCTATCAAGAAAGAGATCGAAGAGCGCGGCGACGCTATGAAAGCCGAGGAAATCGACGCGCTGGAGAAGGAAACGAAGGAGCTTACCGAAGAGCGCGCCGGACTGATCGCCGCCGCAGAGAAGCGCAACGGCATTCTGGACAATATCGCAAAGGGCGCGGGCATTGTTTCCCGTACCTTCGAGCAGAAGCAGGATAACGCCGATCCGGACGATCCTTTCGGCACGCCCGAATATCGTTCCGCGTGGCTGAAAAACCTTCGCCGCCTTCCCCTTACCGATGCAGAGAAGCGCGCATACGCGAACGCCAGCGGCACGGGCGCGGAGGTTGTGCCGACACAGACCGCGAACGAGATTATCAGCAAGGTAAAGAAACTTGCGCCGATGCTGAATGAAGTTACCCTTCTGCACGTCAAAGGCGCGGTGAAGTTCGCCGTTGAGGGTACGAACAACGACGCGGCAATCCATAAGGAAAACGCGGCTATCACGGCGGCGGCTGATACCCTTACCACCGTAACGCTGACCGGATACGAGATTATCAAGCTGGTTCAGATTTCCGATACCGTTATGACAATGAGCATTGCGGCTTTTGAAAGCTGGATCGTTGATATGCTTGCAGAGGCGATCGCCCGCAAGGTTGAAGATTTCTTCATTAACGGCACGGGTTCTTCCCAGCCGAAGGGCATTGACAAGGCAAACACTTGGGGAGCGGAAAACAGCGTTACCGTAACAAAAGCTGGTTCCCTTACCGCCGCAAACGTCCAGACGCTGATCGGGCTTCTGAACGCCGGATACGACCGTAACGCAAAATTCGCTATGAGCAAGAAAACCTTGTTCACCGATTTTATGCCGTTGCAGGACAACAGCAAGAACCATATTGTAACCGTGCAGGGCAACAACTACTTTGTTTACGGCTATCCGGTTCTTCTGTCCGACTACGTAAAGGAACACGAAGCCTTCTTGGGCGACTTCAAGAAGGTATGCGCGAACCTTGCGGAAAACATTAACGTGAAGAACGCCTACGACATCGACACGAACAGCTACAAATACAGCGGTATTGCGATCTTCGATTGCACGCCCGCGATCGGTGAAGCCTTTGTGAAGCTGGCGAAAGCGGCGGAGTAATGGAGGGCTGAACGATGATGCTTGACAAGGTAAAGCTGGCTTTGCGGAAAACAGCCGCCGTATTTAACGACGAAATCGAAGATTATATCGCTTCCGGTATCGCTGATCTTCGGCTTGTCGGTATCAACGTTCCGGAAAATGCGGGATCGTCCAGCGAAACGCTGGGCGATCCCCTTTTAGACCGCGCAATTATTCTATACGCAAAATCCGAAGATAACTTCGGCGGCGAAGGAGAAAGGCACAGAAAAGCATACGATTACTTGAAATGTGCCTTGTCGCTGTCCGACGACTACACGGAAGGCGGTGGCGGCTAATGGGATGGAGAGATCAAATAACGCTGATTGCGCTTGCAGAAACTTCGGAGCGGACAAACGAACACGGCTTCCCTATAACGAAGCCGGAAACGGCGACAACGGTTTTCGCTGATAAAAAATCCGTAGGGTATTCAGAATTCTACAAAGCGGAGATGGCTGGACACGTCGCCGAAATTAAGTTTGACGTTTACGCAATGGAATATAACGGCGAAACAATCGCAGAATATCCCGTTTCGAGCGGGAAACGCTATCGCATTCTTCGGACGTACATTCACAACGACGGAGAGCTTATAGAATTGACACTTTCCAGCTTCCCCGAAGCGCAGAGCGCCGCAGAAGCGGAGAACAGCGCAGAGGAAGGAGGCGGCGGAAATGGCGAAGTTTAACGTTGTAGGACTTGACGATCTGGAAGAACGAATGCTTCAACAAGCGCAGATTGCAGAAGAAGCCGTACCGGAAATGCTTAAAGCTGGCGGCGCGGTAATGCAGGAAGCGCAAAAAGCGGAAATCCGGAAAATGTTTCGGAGCCGCAGAAGCACGGGTGATCTTGCCGCGTCGGTTATCGTATCCAAAATCAAGGAGCGGGACGACGCGAAGATGGTTGAAGTATATCCGGACGGCAAGGATCGGCACGGGGTACGCAACGCGACAAAAGGCTTTGTCCTGCAATACGGGCGAAAGAATATGCCAGCGCGACCGTGGTTCACAGCGGCGAACACAAAGGCGGCTGACGCTGTAAACGCAGAAATGCGCCGCGTATGGGAGGCGAAGCAAAATGAACGTTGATACACTTGTGAAAACAACACTTGAAAAGCTGGGTTGTCCCGTAGAACGGCTGAAATACGACGGAAAGGCAAAAACGTTTATCACGTATCAGATTGTCGTATTGCAGGACAAACACTTTTCAGACGATGAAAGCGGCGCGGAGGAATTCACGTACAGGGCGGATATTTATTCCCGCGTAGATTATATCGCCCTTATGCGGAGCGCAAAGCGGGCATTGAAGGAAGCGGGGTTCTACGGGATCACGTTTGATCCGGAAGTGTTCGAGGAAAGCACGGGTTATTATCATATTCCCGTGGAATTTAAGTATATGGAGGTATAAGAATATGGCAACAATCGGTTTGCGCGACCTTTACCGCGCACCTATTACGATTGGCGAGGACGGCGCGGAGGAATACGGCGCGCCTGTAAAGATGGCGAAGGCAATTTCGGCGGAGCTTTCCGTGGAGGTTGCAGAAGCGATCCTTTACGCTGACGACGGAGCCGACGAAGTAGTGAAGGAATTTGTATCCGGAGAATTGACGCTGAACGTCAATGACCTTCTTCCGGTTGATCTTGCCGCCCTTCTTGGGCAGAAGCAGGACGACGACAAAGTGGTTTACGGAGCGGACACCGACGAACCGCCTTATTTTGCAATCGGCTTCCGCGCAAAGAAGGCGGGCGGAACATACAAGTACATTTGGCTTTACAAGGTGAAGTTTGCGATCCCGTCCGAAAACTACACGACAAAGGGCGACAGTATCGAATTTACTACGCCGGAGATCGTCGGACAGTTTATCAAACGTTCGGACGGGTTGTGGAAGGCGGAACACGTCGCTTTGCCTACGGAGAGCGTAGCGGCGGCGTGGTTTACTACGGTAAGAGAGCCGAACAACGCGGCGGCATAACAAGAAAGGGGGTACAGCGGGGAGCCGGAAACGGCTTCCCGCTTATTGTTTTATGAGTGCAATTAAAGACGGACGCTTCCCGATCACGCTTGACAAGGAAAGACATCTTCTTTTCAGTTTGAACGTGATTGACGAAATGCAAGACAAATTCGGCGGCTTTGATCGCCTTGATACGGCGCTTTCCGGAAAGGACAGCATTAAAAACCTTCGCTGGCTTCTTACCCTGCTTTTGAACGAGGGCGCAGAGGACGGAGAAGAAGAGCTTACCGAAAAACAGGTGGGCAAGCTCATTCATACGGGCAATTTCCTTGAAGTAAAATCATCTATCTTCAAAGCGTTTTCGATGGGAAACAACGGGACGGCAGAACCGCCCGCCCGCGACGATGAAGAGGAAGAGGACGACAGAGAGGACAACGAAAACGGAAAAAACGCGGCGGCGGGCAAGGAGTAATTGACCTTGCCCGCCTTCTTTATATCGGCGTTACGCTTCTTCGGTGGAGCGAAGCCGAAGTATGGCGAATGACACCGTATAAAATTTTAACGCTTTTTAGGATACACAAACAATTCAATCCGGATCGCTTCAAGCCGGAAGAGCCGGAAGCCGATATTGACGACATATTAGGAGGGTTGTAAATGGCGAAGGAAGAACAAATCAAATCGCAAATTATTCTTGAAGGCGAAAAAGAATACCGTTCCGCCTGTAAGGGTATCAACACTTCCCTTCGCGAAATCGGTTCGGAAATGAAGCTGGCGACGGCTGAATTCGGCGACAATGCGGAAAGCATCGACGCGCTGACACGGAAACAGGATATTCTAAAAAAATCGCTTGAAGAACAGGCAAAAAAGGCGAAAGCCGCAGAAGATGCCTTGAAGAAAATGCGCGACGGCGGGATCGAACCTACAAATCCCGCATATCAGAAAATGCAAACGGCTTTGAACAACACAAAAGCCGATATGGTAAAAATTCAAAAGGAAATCGACGACACTTCCGAAAAACTGAAAAAGTCAAAGATTGATTGGGAGAGCGTCGGCGAAACCGTAGGCAAAGTGGGAAAAGCGATCGGCGCAGGGGTTGCCGCAATGGGTGCGGCAATCGGAGCGGCGGCGGGTGCATTCTTGGGGCTTGCCGAAAGTACGCGCGAAGCCCGCGAAAATATGGGCAAGCTGGAAACGGGCTTCACAACGGCGGGACATTCGGCAGAAGATGCAAAGAACACCTATACGGAGTTATACGGCATTTTAGGCGACGACGGACAGGCGACCGAAGCCGCCGCCCACCTTGCGAAACTTACGAACAACGAAAAAGAGCTTGCGACGTGGACGGATATAGCAACGGGCGTATATGCGACCTTCGGCGACAGCTTGCCTATTGAAAACTTAACCGAAGCCGCAAACGAAACCGCGAAAACGGGCGCGATTACGGGAGGGCTTGCAGATGCTTTGAATTGGGCGGGCGTTTCGGAAGATGAATTTCAAGCCAGCCTTGATAAGTGCAGTACAGAGCAAGAACGGCAAGCGCTGATTACGGAAACGCTGAACGGGCTATATTCCGACGCGGCGAAAAAATACAGAGAGGTAAACGGCGATATTATCGACGCACAGAAGGCGACGGCTTCCCTTAATAGCGCAATGGCGGAATTGGGAGCGATCGCAGAACCGATCGTTACAAAGCTGAAACAGCTTGCGGCGGATCTTCTGCAACAGATTACGCCGTTCGTCGAGCTTATCGGAAACGGCTTGGTGGGTGCGCTTACGGGTGCAGAAGGCGCGGCGCAACAGTTTACGGACGGATTGCTGGGAATGGTAACGTTTGCGATCCAAAAGCTAACCGAAATGTTACCGACCTTCATAAACTTTGCCTTTCAGATGATCGCAAATATTGCGACGGGAATAGCGCAAGCCTTGCCGACGCTTGTTCCTTCGCTGGTTCAGCTTGTAACCGATATTGTGCAAGTGCTGATCGACAATATCCCGTTGCTGATAGATGCCGCGTTACAGCTTGTTACAGGGCTGGCACAGGGTATCATAAACGCGATCCCCGTTCTTGTAGCGGCGCTTCCTACGCTGATTACAAGCCTTATTGACGGGTTGCTTTCGGCGATCCCGCAGATCATTCAAGCGGGTATCGACCTTTTGACTTCCCTTATTACCGCCCTTCCGGAAATCATAGCAACGATTGTGGCGGCTATTCCGGAGATTATAAACGGGATCATTACGGCGCTTCTTGAAAATATACCGCTTATCATTCAAGCGGGTATTGACCTTCTTGTGGCGCTGATACAGGCGCTTCCGCAGATTATAACGACGATCGTACAGGCAATCCCGCAGATTATCAGCGGGATTGTAAACGCGCTTGTGCAGAATATCCCGCAGATTATTCAAGCGGGCGTTCAGCTTTTCGTGGCGCTCATTCAGAATTTGCCGACAATCATTGTTGAAATTGTCAAAGCGGTTCCGCAAATTGTTAGCGGGATCGTATCGGCGTTCGGTTCCCTTGTCGGTGAAATGGTGAACGCAGGCGCGAACCTTCTTCACGGTTTATGGGAAGGCATTTCAAGCGCGGCTTCGTGGCTTTGGGATAAGGTAACGGGCTGGGCTTCTTCCCTTGTGGACGGGATTAAAGGCTTTTTCGGCATTCATTCCCCTTCTACCGTATTCGCCGAAATCGGTACGAATATGGGCGAAGGTGTAGGCGTAGGCTTCGGGGAAAGTATGGACGGCGTTTCGGCTGATATGACCGCCGCAATGGGCGGAGCGGGACAGCTTACAGCCGCCGAAGCGGTGCGCGCGGTGAACGACGGTATCATAGCAAATATCGAAGGGCTTTCCGGAGCCGTAAACGCGATTGTCGAGCGGGTTATAAACGGGCTGACCGCACAGGCACAAAGACTAAATCAAGCGGGACAGGACTTCGACAGGCATATTTCTTCCGGTATGATAACCGCAATCCCGCAGATTACCGCGAAGATACCGCAGATCACGCAAAGCATTATTACCGCCTTCAACGCGCAAAATCAGAAGTTTATTGAAGCGGGCGTTACGATTGATAAGAATATCGCTTCCGGAATGGTGCAGGGTATCCCGCAGATCACAAGCAAGGTGGCGCAGATCGTACAGCCTGTTTTGACGGCGCTTCGTTCCTTCGTATCGGAATTCACGGCGGCGGGCGAAGATATGGTGCGCGGTATTTGGCAAGGCTTTCAAAATATGTCCGGTTGGCTTGAAAGCTGCGTGCGTTCGATGATGCGCGAAATTGTCGCGGCGGTTGAAGATGAAATGCAGATCGCTTCCCCGTCGAAAGTCTTTGCGGGTATCGGCGCGTATATGGCGCAGGGGATCGGCGAAGGCTTCGGGCGAGAAATGCGAGGCGTTGAAAAATCAATCCGCAAGGCAACGGACAACGCCGTTCCCGATAACGATAATCCGCGCCCGCGCAGAGGCGGCAGACCGGAAACACGTTTCGAGGTGGTGCAAAACATCTACGCAAACGAAACTTCCTACGCCCAGCAACAGCGCGAGGCGGCGCGGCAGTTTAGAATGATCGCGCGGGAGGTAATGACCTAATGAAAATACAAGAGAAATTGACCTACACAAACGAGCGGGGGGAAAGCATTGTCTTTTCCCCTGCTTCTTCTTATCACGTAAACTTCAAGGACGTTTCCGGATTGTCCGACGTTCAGAACGCTATTTATTCAACAAATAGTATGGGGCAGGACGGCGATACCTATTTAGGATACCGCATTGAAAGCCGAGATATTGACATCGTAGGACATATCAAGGAGCGGGACAAAATCGCAATACAGGACTTGCGACGTAATTTGAACAGGATACTAAATCCGCAGTATTCCGCGACGCTTACTTATGAATTGGGCGACTTCAAGCGGGTTATCGGTTGCACGATCAACAACGCGCCTATTTTCAAGCGCGGAACGATTTTCGAGCAATTCACAATCCAGCTTTCGTGCCTTAATCCGTTTTGGCGCGAACAGGCGGAAACGCGGGAGGATATAGCAACGTGGATCGGCGGCTTTGAATTCCCCGTTCCGGACGGGCTGGAGATAACGCCGGATTGGGAAATCGGCTACCGCCAGCCTTCGCTGATCGTAAACGTATTCAATTCCGGCGACGTGAAAAGCGGTATCCGGATCGAGTTTCGCGCGCTGGGTGCGCTGACAAATCCACAGCTTTTGAACGTCAATACGCAGGAGTTCATAAAAGCGAATATTTCGCTTGAAGCGGGCGACGTGCTGACCGTATCGACGGGGTACGGCGAAAAATCCGTGAAACTGTTAAGCGGCGGCGTTGAAAGCGACGCTTTCCGCTATTTGGACGTTGATAGCTCATACTTACAGCTTGCCGTGGGTGATAATCTTTTCCGATATTCGGCGGACACGAACGCGGAAAATCTCGAAGTATCTATTTATCACAATAACTTGTATTTGGGGGTGTAGCGGTATGGAATTATACGTTTATTCTTCCGATATGGTACTTCAAGGGATTGTCGAAAAGATCGCTTCGCTGATCTGGACGCGGCGTTATTGGACGTGCGGAGAATTCAAACTTCTTGTTCCTTTCACCGAAGAGCATTCCCGAATGCTTGTGAAAAACAATATCATTATGAAGCGCGGCGACGATGAAGCGGCGCAAATCCGATACGTTCATATCACGAAGAATTCGCAGGGGCTGGAGGAAATCGAGGTTCAAGGGAAATTCCTTATCGCTTGGATCGGAAAGCGGATTATCAAGAAGCAGATCATCACAAAGGACACAACGCAAAGCATTCTTTACCGCATTGTACGGGAAAACGTAACAAGCCCGACCGACAGCGCGCGGAAAATTCCGGACGTTTCAATCGCCACCGACGACAGCGACACGGGAAGCGGAACGATTGACTACACTTCGGAGCAGTACACGAACGCACAGCTTGCGGCGGAAACGGCGGCGAAGGCGGCAAAGCTGGGAATACGAATGCGGACGGACGCGAGGACAGGCGCGCACGTCTTTTCCGTCTATAAAGGGCGCGATCTTACAGCGGGCAATACCGCAGGGAATGCACCTTGTATCTTTTCGCAGGAATTCGACAACATCGTGGAACAGGAATACACGAACAGCATTGAAAACCTAAAAACAACGGCGTTCGTCGGAGGCGAAGAGAAAGAAGGCGTTGCGCGCAAGGTTGCCGAAGTGGGCGGATCGGCAGCAGGATTGACACGCGAAGAGGTATTCATAAACGCCACCGATATAGTGCAGGAATATGAAGAGGAAGGCGGCGAAAAAGTAACGCTAACCGATCCGGAGTATTTAGCGCTTCTTGCCGCCCGAGGCGCGGAGGAATTGGAGCAGTACGCGGAAACGCTTTCGTTCGGTTCAAAGGTAAACACCTTCGCAAATCTGATCTACCGAACCGATTACGATTTAGGCGACCGCGTTACTTGCGTGAATAAGCGCTGGGGAATTCGCATTGACGTTCGCATAACGGAGATTGCGGAAACCTACCAAAACAACGTTGAAGAAATAGATATTACCTTCGGCGAGAGCTTGCCAGCGCTTTTAACGCAAATACGTCAGATTACAAAATAAAGGGGTGTAACTATGGAAAAATCGAGTTTTTTTAACAGCGTATCCGGCGACCGGAAATATAAAGCCGAAGATTGGGCTTCGTATTTCGCTTCGTTCATCGGAAACGGCGTTTTCCCTGTTCCTTCAACGGGGCTTCAAGTTGTAGCGGGAAACGGAATGCAAGTAACCGTGAAGGCGGGAAAAGCGTGGATCAATGGCTATTTCTACGACAACACAAGCGACCTTTCCTTGACGCTGGCGACGGCTGACGGCGTTTTGAACCGAATTGATCGCGTTGTCGTCCGCTGGGACTTGACGAACCGCCTTATTTCGGTAAAGGTGAAATCCTCTTCCCCGTCCGCTTCGCCTTCCGCGCCGAATATCGAGCGGGACGCGGATATTTACGAATTGGCGCTGGCTGATATTTACGTCGGAGCGGGCGTTACATCAATTACCGGATCGAGGATCACGGACAAGCGGCTGGATACGTCCGTTTGCGGCGTTGTTGCCGCCGTTGTAGAACAGATCGACACAGAAGCATTTAACGAACAGCTTGAAGCGTGGTTCGCAGAGTATCAGAGCGACAGCGAGGCGGAATACAATTCCCTTGTTACGTATATGAATTCCTTGAAATTACAGGGAGATACACAATACGACGCGCTGGAAGAGTATTTCGCGGATTTCAAGACACAGGCGCAAACCGATTTTGATACGTGGTTTGACAGCTTGCAGGACGTGCTGGACGAAAACACGGCGGGAAATCTTCTGAATATGATTACGGCGCTTTCCGCCCGCGTCGATCTGATCGAAGCCGTCGTATTCAACGATATAACCGAAAATCCGTTCCTTATCCTGTTTGACGACCTTTCCGGCGTTAATACAACGGGCGTATGGAACGAGAACTTACAGCGTATCGAATGCTAAAACGGTACGCTTGCACACGGGCGGAATTATCGTGCATTATAGGAAATCTGTTTGTCGAGCTTTCGCCGCCGTGCGAGCATTGCGGCGAAGATACTTTGACAATCACGGGAACGACCGTAACCGGAAGCAAAGCAACGCTTTTCGTTACGGCGGTTGGTTTTGATTTCGAGGGGTGCGCCGAAGATACCGTTATGATCGACCGCATACGAAAAGGACGGTGCATAAATGCAGAGGCAGGAACGAGGAAGAAAGGAACCTTCGGAATTTAACGTAATCGTGAAGTGCAAAGATTTAATCAAGCACACATTCACGATCACAAATTCGACAGAACGCTTCCCAAAGAAATACCGATTTACCCTTGTGAACAGGATACAGGATAAAGCGGTGGATATTTACGAATGCGCGCTGGAGGCGAACGAATTAAACCTTCTGGACGCGCAGGAATTCAAGGAACGGCAGAGGCTTCAAGCGAAGGCAATGACCTATTGCAAGGAGCTTCTATTTTTCATAGAGCTTTCGCACGAACAGGGCTTCATATCAACGAACAGTTGCGAATATTGGTCTAAACTTGCGCTTGACGTGAAGTATATGTTAGCCGCGTGGAAAAAGCGGGATCGTGCGAGAGGGTGAACCGTTTGGGGTACATCTTGTTACGCCTAATTCGTCGAACGCGCAGAACGTCCGCAACGTCAATTCCGATGGCACGCTGAACAACAACAACGCTTACAACGGGAACAGGGGCGTTCGCCCGCTTCGGTGGAAAATGAGATCGAGTAGGCGCAAGCCGAAAGCAGAATACCACCATCAAAGGAAGGTGTATCCCGCCGCCGCGATCCACAGCGGGGGCAAATACAGGATCGCCGATGCCAGAGCATTCCGCGCGGCGGAAGGCAAAGGCTACAAACAGCGAGGATATTTTTTATGACAGATTACGAGAAGATATATAACTTCGAGAACCTATACAGAGCCTACCGAAAGGCGCGGCAAGGCAAGAGGTGGAAAGGAGCGGCGGCAAAGTTTGAAGTAAACCTTCTTGAAGCGCTGAACCTGTTAAGCTACCAGCTCAAAACGAAAAAGTACACGCTTTCGCCGTACAACACGTTCGAGGTGTACGAGCCGAAGCGCCGCGTGGTTATGTCGAACAGCTATAAAGACAAGGTTGTTCAACATTCGCTTTGCGATAACGTGCTTGAACCGATCCTTACAAGATCGTTCATAACGGATAACTACGCTTCGCAAGTGGGCAAAGGTACGCATTACGGGTTAGACAGGCTTCAAGAATTCTTGCGGAGGTTTTACCGTAAAAACGGGATTGACGGGTGGATATTGAAGGGTGATATATCAAAATACTTCTATTCCATTAGGCACGACGTGTTAAAAACCTTAATCCGCAGGAAGATAACCGATCCGGACGTTTTGTGGCTTGTCGAAATGATAATCGACAGCACAGAAGGGAACGTCGGAATTCCGATCGGCAATCAATCTTCACAGCTTTTCGCCCTTCTTTACCTCAATAATTTAGATCACTTCATCAAGGAAAAGCTTGGCATTAAATACTACGGAAGATATATGGACGATTTCTTCTTGATACACGAAGATAAAGCCTATTTGCAGTATTGCCGCGCGGAGATCGAAAAACACGTTGCCGCGATCGGCTTGTCCTTGAACAACAAAACGAACATTTACCCGCTTCGGAACGGGGTGGATTTCTTGGGATTTCACACTTACTTGACCGAAACGGGCGCGGTAATCCGGAAGGTGCGCCGCAGAAGCAAGAACAATATGAAGCGCAAATTGAAGAAAATGCGCGGACTTGTGGAGCGGGGCAAAATCATAACGGCGACCGTCGAACAATCTTACAAAAGCTGGCGGGGACACGCCGCAAAGGGAAATTGTTATCACTTGATCCGGCGAACGGATCACTATTACAACAGGCTTTTCAATTCAAAGGAGGCGGAAAAATGTCAAAAGCATTAAGTTCCCTTGCCGTGGGAACAAAAATCGAAGTTCCGGTTCTTCCGGCGTATCAATCGCGCTTCGGTGCGAAGATCGTATTCAAGATTGCGGACAAGAACCATAGCGGGTATCCGGCGAATTCCGTTACGCTGATCGCCGAAAAGATTATCCAGCTTATGTGTTCGGACGCAAAGGAACCGAGCAACAGCAACAGCGACCGGAAGAATTACGGCAACAACAGGCATATTCATTCAAACATTTTGCAATGGCTGAACAGCAACGCGGCGGCGGGCAAATGGTACAGCGCAAAGCACGGACAGGACGCGCCGCCGACGAATGCGAACGTATGGGACAACTACAACGAATACGACGCTTGGGCGGGCTTCCTTGCTATGCTTGATCCGAAATTCGTTGCGGAGCTTATGAACACAACGCTTACCGTCGTAAAATCTTCGACGGACGGCGGAAGTTATGAAACCTTCACGGCGAAAATGTTTCTTGCATCTACCACCGAAGTGGGGCTTGCAAACGAAAACGGGATCGCAGAAGGCACACGCCTTGCCCTATTCAGCAACGACGCTTCCCGCGTCGCCTATCCTACGCCGGAATGCGTAAGCAATTCGGAATACACAAACAGCAATTTTACAACTTCAAAGGGCTGGTATTGGTGGCTTCGCACGCCTTATTCGTCGGGCGCGCAGTACGTCCGCTACGTCTATTCCGATGGCACGCTGAACCGCAACAACGCTTACTACGGGAGCGGGGGCGTTCGCCCGCTTTGTAATCTGAAATCTTCAATCTTGGTATCTGACAATCCGAATTCAAGCGGGAATTATGAAATCATCTACAACGCCGCGCCTTCCGCGCCACCCAGCATTACAGCGCCGAAACAATGTTACAGCGGGCAGAATATCGAAATTTCTTGCGCGGCGGCGACCGATCCGGACGGCGATGCGCTGACCTATGTTTTCGAGCGGAGCGCAAACAGCGGATCGTGGACACAGGTTCAGAGTTCCGCCGCGCGCACATTTTCGGAAATGGTATCGACGGCGTGGAACACCCTGCAATACCGCGTGAAGGCAGTTGACACGGCGGGCAATTCTTCCGCGTACACGACAAGCGGAGCGATCGCGGTAATTCACAATCAGCCGCCCGTTATCAGCGGGCAGAACGCTGATCTTGGCGTGAAGCGAGAGGATTTCACCTATGAATATAGCGTTACTGATCCGGATAAGGACGTTGTAAACGTTGTAGAAAAGATCGACGGAAGCACGTTCAACACGCGAAATAATATCGCGCTGGGCGCAACGCTTACCCTTTCCGTAAGCGGGAACACGTTTACGGGATTGACAAACGCCCAGCACACGATCGAGATTGTCGCGACCGATAGCGCCGGAAACAGCGCAACGCGAACACTCACGTTCACAAAGGCGATCAACAGCTTTGTAATTTCCCTTTCGGAGCCGCTGGAGGCAAACAGACAGCCGACGCGGTGCAATATCAAAGTAAACAGGGATATTCCGGCGGGCGGCACGTTTAAGGTTGAAGCGTGCAACAATCCTTACGACGTAGCGCCTATTTGGGAGGATTGCACAAACGCAGTTATCGCAGGACTGGCGCACGTGTTCAAGAACAAAACCAACACGGCGGTTCAATTTGGCTTGAATATCCGCGTAACCGTGGAGCGCGGCGACGCGCTGACCGCGTGCTGGGTATCGGGGATCGGAGGTAATTTTGAATGAGCGTGAAACATAACAAAGACGGCGGCGGAAACGCGGAAATCAAGAAGGAATTGCAGGAAGTAAAGAAAGAAACACAAGAAGTAAAGACAGCGGGCGAAAGTACCGCCGCCCTTCTTGCGTTGTCGTTCAAGGCGCAGATCGCACAGGATCGCGCGGCAAAAACGAACATCATTTCCGACGCTATGATCCTGCAATCGGCGGAGGTTATCGAATATCCGGAATACGAGGACGCGCACGCCTATAACACTGTGGGCGAAATCATCAAGTATAACGGGAGATATTACGAGATTATCGCCGCGCACACGTCGAACGCCGTTTCCTATCCCGTTGAAACGACCTTCGCTTATTACCGCCTTGTGGAGCTTACACACACGGGAACGATTGACGATCCGATCCCCTATCCGGAAACGGCGGGGATCGTCGTAAACGTCCAGAACGGGAAATATTACAGCTACAAAGGAAAAGTCTATCTTGCAAAAGCGGATATGCCAAATTGCGTGTATCCGCCCGATACGCCTTCCTTGTGGCAATGGGAAGAAGTAACAGGAAGGGAGACATAACCAATGGAAGGAGGAATTTTAACCGTACTTTCCGTAATTAGCACGGTTTGCGCTATTGTATTCGGCTATGTCGCATTCGTCCGAAATCGAGATCAAGACAAAACGAAGGAAGCGAAAAGCGACGCAACGATCCTTACGGAGTTGGGATACATCAAAGGCGGTATCGACGACGTGAAAGCGGAACAGCGAGAACAGCGAAAGACAAATACGGATTTCGTAGGAAGGCTTGTTTCGGTTGAAGCGTCGGCAAAACAGGCGCATAAGCGACTTGACCATATCGAACAACAAATTGATAACAAATGAAAAAGAGCGGGAACGGTTTATAAATGAGCCGTTCCCGCCTTTGCAATTAGGAGGTATCAAGAATGAGCAACAGTACGCTGGCGAGCTATACAAGGATCACGAAAAATAGAACAAGCCCGCGAAATCATAAAAAAGACACGATCACAATTCATTGCTACGTCGGACAGGTTACAGCGAAGCAGGGTTGCGACTACTTCGCAACTACCGATCGGGAATGTTCCGCGAATTACGTTGTCGGGAAGGACGGTTCGATCGGAATTTCCGTTGAAGAAAAGGATCGTTCGTGGTGCAGTTCAAACGAAGCAAACGACCAAAGAGCCATTACGATTGAAGTGGCAAGCGACACAAAACACCCTTACGCCGTTACCGATAAGGCATACGCCGCGCTTCTTGATCTTGTAACGGATATTTGCCGTAGAAACGGGATCAAAAAGCTGGTATGGAGTACAAAGAAAAGCGACCGCGTAAACCACAAGAACGGTTGCAATATGACGGTTCACAGGGACTACGCAAATAAGGATTGCCCTGGCGATTACCTGTATAACAGGCACGGCGCGATCGCGGCGGAGGTAAATAAGAGGCTGGGCGCTTCGGCGGCGGAGCCGGAAAAGCCTTCGACCGGATCGGGCGCGCTTTACAAGGTGCAGACAGGCGCGTTCAAGCAGAAATCAAACGCACAGGCGCTGGAAAAGAAATTGAAGGCGGCGGGCTTCGATACCTACGTCGTGAATACGGGCGGCTATTACAAAGTACAGGTGGGAGCATTCAGCAAGAAGGAGAACGCCGAAGCAATGCTTGCAAAGCTGAAAGCGGCGGGATATTCCGACGCATTTATCACGACCGGAAGCGGCGGGACGGCGGCGGCTTCCGTGAAGGCAGGAAGCAAGGTTCGCTTGAAGCAGGGCGCGAAAACCTACGACGGGAAAAGCCTCGCTTCCTTCGTGTATAACCGCAATCACATTGTAAAGGAAATCAGCGGAGATCGTGCCGTCATTACCTACGGCGGCGTAGTTGTCGCGGCGGTGAAGCTGTCCGATCTGACGCTTGTTTAATACACGGGATTGCACGCGCGCGTTTTTGAATTGCACGCCGTGCGATCATGTGCGATAGGAAGGGGGAAATATGAAGCTGAAATCAAGACGCGGAAAGCGTCAAAAGAAATTCCTTGCGAATGAACGCTTCGCAACAAAAACGATCGTCGCAATCGGCGTTACAACGGCAATCTTCATTGTGGCGCAGTATGTTTCTTTTCTCATTACGGGAATGGAGCAAACGACGCTTATTCAATATTACTTTTCCGCCGTTGTGATCGAGTGCGGCGCGCTGATGCTGAAACGTGTTTCGGAAGTGATCGTCGCAAGGATCAAGAAAAAAGAGCAAATCGAACCGGAAACGGATACAGACGAAAGCGAGGTTTTATAAATGATTGATCTTACTCCCATTATGGAAGCTATTATCGCCCTTGTCGTAGCGGTGATTACCGCATTCGTGATCCCGTGGCTGAAAGGGAAAATCGACGCAGACAAGCTGGAACAAATCAAATTGTGGGTTACGGTTGCCGTAGAAGCCGCTGAACAGCTTTACATCGGAACCGGACGCGGCGAAGAGAAAAAAGCCTACGTTGTGAAGTTCCTGCAAGAAAAAGGATTTACGCTTGATCCAGACAGCTTGGACAAGTTGATCGAAGCCGCCGTTTTCAATTTGCCGGATTATATCGGGCTGATTGAAACCGAAGGCGAAACGGATACAGAATAACACCGACAGCGCCGCCCGCGTTCCCCTTTCCGCGTTGCGGCTTTCGGCGGCGGGAATTATCCCGCCGAATACAAAAATTCCCCGTGAGGGCTTAACCGCCTTCACGGGGCTTTTTTTGTTGGTGATTTAGGGCTTTCGGAAACGGATAATAATTTCAGCGCCGTAAATGTCGTTTGCACCGCAATATGCTTCGATATGCGTTACACCGTCGCAACGCGCGAAATTTTCTTCAATGAATTGGACGTGTTCGGCGGGAACGTATCCAGCTTTTTGACCGTTTAAGATTACAGCAAAAGCGGGCTTGCCTTCGTATTCGCCGCGTTCAAGGACAACTTCGGCTTCGTTTTTGTCGAAGGGTTCGTCCTTCCAATACAAGCGGCGAATAATCGTTTGACGGCTTTTCCTGCCGTCCTTAAAAGTAACGCCAGCGATCTTTGTACGTAAAAATTCGTACGAACTATCCTGCTGGGCTTCGAGATTTCCGGAACATTCGGACGGCGCAATTTCATCATTTAGGGCAACGGGTGCTTCTTCATTTTCCGTATCTTTTTTTGCAAGTTCGGCGGCTTGCGTCCTTTTCATCGTAACGTATCCGAAAACACCCAGCGCGGCGGCTATGGCGATCCCGCAAACGCCTTCAATAATACTGCCTTGACCGAAAAACGGAACAGAGCAAAAGAGGAATAGCGCCGCGACGATCCACAAAATGATCGGCTTCTTCATTGTGAATACCTCCTTTGAATTGTAAACTTTCAAGGCAGAATTCACCCATTCTTACCTTTAACACAATTATACGCTTCTCGTGCGCTAAAATCAAGAATAAAGCGGAATATTAGCACACGGAAACGGAAAATTTACAAATGAAGGGAGGCGGCGTGCCTTTGTGAAGATATACGATTACAACGGAAAGAAAAATGTTTGCGGCGACCGATTACGGGAAGCGCGAGTTGTCCAGCGGCTACGGCAAGAAGATTTAGCCGCAAAAATACAGACAATGGGCGTTAATATGGAGCGGGACAGCATAAGCCGAATTGAGATCGGAACGCGCTTCGTTTCAGATTTTGAATTGAAGGTATTTGCGAAAGTGTTGGGCGTTTCGGTTGATTGGCTTTTAGGTAATGACGAATAACAGCGGCGGGGCAATTCCCGCCGCTGTTGCTTTTTGCGATTTTTTCTTGTTTGATACCCGAAAAAACATTGACATATACGCACGTATATATTATAATAAAAGCAGAATTTAAAATGTTACAATCGTCTTATAATTCAAACGGAGGAAATAACAGTGGGAAAAGATTATTCGGCACAAGAAAAACACATTCGGAAGCATTACGCGCGCTTCCCGCTCGATCTTCGTCCGGAGGTGCTGGAAGAATTCAAGAAGGTTTGTAAAGAAAACGGGACTACGCCGACAACCGAAATTAAAAAATTCATTGCTTCGTATTGCGAAGCGGCGCGGGCAAAGTAGCGCGGAGGGCGGCAGGATATGCCGCCCTTTTTCTTTCGTAGGAAGGAGGAACAAAAATGCACAAGCACTTAACGTGGACAGATCGCCTTAAAATCGAAAAAGCGTTGAAAGAGGGCTTGAAGCCCTGCAAGATCGCTGACCGTCTGCACGTCCATAACACAACTATATACAGAGAAATCAAGCGAGGAACCTATACGCATTTGAATTCCGACTTAACGACGGAAGAACGCTATTCGCCGGAAATCGCACAACAACGCTATGAAGAAAACCTAAAAGCGAAAGGCGGCGACTTGAAGATCGGGAATGATTACGAATTAGCCGCCTTTATCGAAAAGAAAATCGGCGAAGAAGGTTATTCCCCCGCCGCCGTTGTCGGAGAAATTAAACGGCTGGGGCTGACCTTCAAAACAGAGATCAGCGAAAAGACGATTTATAATTACATAGACAAAGGAATATTTTACGGGATCAGCCGCGAGAATTTGCCGGAAAAAGGAAAACGCAAAAGGAAGTACGACAAGGTGGATCGCAAAAAATCCGCCCGCACGTCGGCGGGCGAAAGCATAGAAAGACGCGATCCGGAGATCGGAGAGCGAAAAACCTTCGGGCATTGGGAAGGCGATTGCGTATGCGGAAAGAAAAAGACAAAGGAAGCCTTGTTTGTGCTTTCGGAACGGTTGACACGGCAAGAAATCATTATGAAGATACCGGATCAGACTTCCGCAAGCATTGTGGCGGCGTTGAACAAGCTGGAACGGCGTTACGGGAAACGATTTTCGAGGATATTCAAAAGCATTACGTTTGACAATGGATCAGAATTCGCAGACTGCGCCGGAATTGAACGTTCTGTTTACGGGAAGGATCGGAAGCGCACGAAGGCTTACTATTGCCACCCTTACAGCGCATTCGAGAGAGGAACGAATGAGAATATAAACAAAATGATACGGCGGTTCCTTCCAAAAGGAACGGACTTCCGGAAAGTAACCGCCGCATATATTCGGCGCGTCGAAGCTTGGATCAATAATTATCCCCGCGAAATTTTAGGATATGCGACTTCAAACGACTTGTTCACCGTCCATATTGCCGCCGCGTAAAAGTGCATAAAAAATAATTTTAGTTTTTTCTGCTTTTACTCTTGACTTTTAGCATTTTTATTCACTTTCCTACGGCTACAAAGTATTTGACAAAGCTGTCGCCATCTTTGTTATCAGAGAACTCGTAAGTGGAAAGGTCAATGCCGCCGTTCATCAGCAGGGCGCCGGAGTAGGTTTTGCCAGTGGCCTCATCGGTGTACAGCTTGTCAGGATCCAGGCCCACCAAGCGCACGCACTGGTACATTTGGGAGGGGTGCCGCATGACCACACGGGTGAACAGGGCCTCGCTTTTGTCGGGGCTGACGAATTGCCAGTCGCACACAAAGGGGTCCACGGTGGGGGCGGTGATGCGGTAGAAGTCGCCGTAGTGGATCAGGTCGTAGTACTTGTGGTAATCCGCCACCTGCTGCCGGATGATCTCCCGCTGCTCGTCCGTCAGCTCCCGGGGGTCCAGCTCATAGCCGAAGGTGCCTGCCATGGCCACCGCCGCTTTGGTTTCGATGCCGGTACGGGGGTTGGCGGATACATGGGCGCCCATGGAGGCCACCGGATAGCACAGGGAGGCGCCGAACTGAATGCCCAGCCGCTCGATGGGGTCGGTGTTGTCGCTGGTCCAGATCTGGGGGGAGTAGTACAGCATACCGGGGTCAAACCGGCCGCCGCCGCCGGAGCAGTTTTCCAGCAGGATGTGGGGGAAGGCGCTGGTGATGCGGTCCATCAGGTCGTACACGCCCAGCACATACCGGTGGAAGAATTCCCCTTGGCGCTCCGCAGGCAGCAGGGCGCTGGCGGCCTCTGTGATGTTCCGGTTGCAGTCCCACTTGATATAGTCGATCTTGTTCTGGGAGATCACGTGGTACATCTGCTGGAAAATGTTGTCCCGCACATCCTGGCGGGTCATGTCCAGCACGCACTGGTACCGGGAGATGGAGGGCTGCCGGCCTTTGGCGCAGATGGCCCAATCGGGATGGGCCCGGTACAGGTCGCTGTCGGGGTTGATCATCTCCGGCTCGTACCAGATGCCAAACTTCAGCCCCAGGGCGTTGACCCGTTCAATCAGGTGGCCCAGGCCGCCTTTCAGCTTTTTCTCGTTGACGTACCAGTCGCCCAGGCCCCGCAGGTCGTCGTCACGGGCGCCGAACCAGCCATCGTCCATCACCAGCATCTCGATGCCCAGCTCTTTGGCCTCTTGGGCAAATTCCACCAGCTTGTCATCGTCAAAGTCGAAAAAGGCGGCTTCCCAGCTGTTGATCAGCAAGGGGCGCTTTTTAAAAGTCCACTCGCTGCGGCACAGGTGCTTCATGTAGAAGTGATGGAAGGTGCGGCTCATAGCCCCCAGGCCGCTGTTGGAGTATACCAGCACGGCTTCCGGGGTCTGGAAGGACTCGCCAGGCTCCAAACGCCAGCGGAAATCGGTGGGGTTGATGCCTGCCAGGACGCGGGGGCATCCGTTGGAGTTGACTTCCACCTCCAGGGAGAAGTTGCCGCTGTAGATCAGGTTCATGCCCCAAGCTTCCCCGGCTTCCTCGGTGGCGGTGTGCTTGGCCAGCACCAGCATGGGGTTGTAGTGGTGGCCGGTCATGCCCCGCTTGGACTGCACTGCCTGCAAGCCGTGGCGCAGGGGCGTGCGGGTGGTGGTGTTTTCCTTGTTCCACTCGCCGTAGACGTGGATCATGTCCAGGTCCATGGTGGGCAGGTCCACGCAGGAACTGAAGGCCCGCTCCAGCACCACAGGGGCGCTGCCGGTGTTCTCCAGGCGGACGCTCTTGGCCAGCACGGGATAATCCTCAAACACGGTGTACAGCAGGGTCGCTTTCAGCCCGGTGACCGGGTCCATGGTTTCCACTTCCAGGGTCTGGGCAGCGCCGTTCCGGTCAAAGGTGGCGGGCAGTCCGGGCAGGGCAGGCTTGCCGTCGTAGATCTTGTGGGACACATACCGCACATCCGTGACGGAGTCGCCGTTGGAGTTGCGTACGGAAAGGGCGGCCAGGCGGAAGTCCCCAGCGCCGTTGGTGGGATACTCCATGGGGTTGATATCCGGGGAAAAGAGGAGGTCGTCCACTTTGGTGTTGTAGGGGCTAAAGGACGGGAACCGTCCCCGGTACATCAAGTAAGAGAGGTCGGTATCGGGGATCTTGGCGCCGTAATACAGGTGTACCAAGTAGTTCTCCTGATACACCATGAAGGCGTAGGTGGACAGGCTGGTGTCCAGCTTGAACACACGGTGCTGTTGGTCATAGGTAATGGGCATGGTAACTACCCCTTTCCAAGTGAATTTTGGAGCTGAACTTCGAGCTTATCTTAGCATAGAAGCATGGGCTGTGCAAGTAGTGAGATTGAAAGAAACGGTGGAAATCCAAAGGCCTTTTTAGGCGGATCACGGGATCAGCTGTTCCAACAGCACCAGGTCTAATGTGGTGAGAACGCCGTCCCCATCCAGGTCGGCTGCCCTGCGGGCGGGAGTCCCTGCGTCATCCCCTTCCAAAAGCAGGGATTGGGCCTGCTGCAGGTCCGAGCGGGAAACCGTGCCGCTGCCGTCGCAATCCCCCAAAGCCACCAGGGTAAACCCTTCCACCGTCATGCCGGTGGCCACAGAGCCTGAGGTGACTTGCGTGCCGTCCGGCCGGGTGACGGATACTGCATCCGGCTGGAAATAACTCAACACCTGGCTGACAGTGGTCCCCCAAGGAGCCACCAGCCAATCGCCTTCCCGGGAGATGCCCGAGGGCCACGGAGAAGGGCTAGGGGAAGGGTTGGGCGAAGGGGAAACCTCCGGGCTGGGAGAGGGAGTGCCCGTGCCCCCAGGCGAGGGGGATGGGGGCGGAGTGGGAGATGGAGAAGGCGATGGGTTCGGTGAAGGGGTTGGCGAGGGAGAAGGAGTGGGCGTGGGCGATGGGGCAGCGGGTTCTTGGAAAAATTGGACAGGGGTAAACCAGTAGGCGTCCTCTTCCAGGGTGATGGCGCCGCTGCCGCACACAGCCATCAGCTGGCCCCGCAGGGAAACGCTTCCCAGGCTGCCCTCTGACAGATCGTAGGCGTCCACCTGGCCATCGCTGCCGTAAATCAGGTGGCCTTCCCGGTCCATGGAGCAGAGGAGGGGAGTGGTGGGGAGCATCCCCGTATAGGCCAATTCCCCTTCATAGCTGTAAAGCATCCCCAGGGAGGTGAGATAGTGCCCTTCCCCCACTAAAGAAAGGGGCGGGAACAACAGGGGCGAGCGGGAGAGAGCATCCAGCTGGCTGGTGGAACCCCAAAAGCAGAAGGAACTGGTGCTGACAAACAGGCCGTCCAAAGGGGTGATCCCCATGAAGGTCACACCGGAAAGCTGGTCGGGCGCCACGATTTCAGAGGGGCCTTGGGAGGCTTCCATCCACAGTGAGCCGTCTTGGACATAGAAGACCCGGCCTTCGCTGTCGCAGCTGGACAGCGCAAGGCTGCTCGCCGCGGTCTGCAAAGGCCGGGTGGCCACTTCAGTAAGTTGGGGCAGGGAGAGCTGGGTGAGCAGGGCGGTTTCGCCCTCTTGGGACAGTAGGAACAGGCTGCCGCCCCGGACGGCAGCCCACAGCAGGGAGCCGCTTTCAAGGGCGTATTGGGCTTGGGTTTCCCCGGTGTGCCGTTCCGATGCCGCCACTGCGCCGGAGCCGGGGGCATCGCCGGAATAGGCCAGCAGGCACAGGTCTTCCCACTCCTCCAGGGAGACCACCTTCCCTCCGGAAGGGACGGAGGTCACTTTCCGGGGTGCGGGGGCGGCATCCCCCAGAAAGGCAAAAAAGAACACCAGCAAGAAAAGGGCGCACAAGGCAACCCCCCGATGCAGCCATGTGTCCGTGTGAGCGGGCAAATTCCCTTTCAGGCGCGCCATCCCTTTCATCCGCGGGCCTCCTTTTCGTTCCCCTTAAATCCGTTTATCAAAAAAATCCCTGGCAAGGCCCGCGTCCCCTGTGAGGGTGGCCAGCAGCACCTTGTACACGTTTTCCGGGTCTTGGTAAAACTGGCGTTTCACCAGTTTGGCCTGGTCCTTGTCCGGCACATACAGGGATACGGTCATCAAATCCATGTCGCCGCCGGAAATGTGGCAGGTGATCTGATACCCTCGCTGGGTCTGGCGGATTTCCACCTTGTTTTCCCGCTGGGCCCGGGCTTGGGCTAGCAGGGTAAAGGCGGCTTCCAGGGCCTTGTCCCGCACGGAAAGGGGCAGTGTGGCATCCAGGGAATCGGCGATCTCCCTGCCTGCCGGGGTGACGGTGAAACAGCCCTCCCCGTCCTGCTTCACGTTGCCCTGGGCTGTCAGGGAGGCCAGGGCGTCTTCCACCTCAAAATAGTTGGCCAGACCCTTTTCCTGGATGATCTGGGTCAGGTCCTGCCGGGCCAGGGGTCCGGGAACACTGGAGAGGATATAGCAGAGCAAAATTCGGATGTCATTTTTGTGCCAGAGCCCACCGGGTTCCACCCCGGCGGAGAAAGCGTCCTGTTTCATGGGCAAAGATCCTTTCTTACAAATCTGACAAAGTGGAAAACAGGCAAGCCTGCACGAAGAACTAACAATAGTATATCGATTTTTATAAAAAATAGCAAGGGGCATTTGGCGGGTGGGAGAAAGTTTTCCGCCTTCTGCAAATGGGGGTGTTTCATGGGTAGGGACGGCAAATTTTCTTGCAAAGCAAACTTGACATTTTTGTAAAGTATACTATACTAAAATTGCAAAGCAAACTTAGCGAAAGGAGGCGTCCCCCATGAAGACCAGGATCCCGGAGCTGCGCCGGGAGAGGAAGCTTTCCCAGGAGGAGCTGGCCCGGGCGGTGGGCACCACCCGGCAGACCATCACCTCCATCGAGGTGGGGCGGTATACGGCGTCCCTGCCGTTGGCGTTTAAGATTGCCCGCTATTTTGGGTTGACCATCGAAGAGGTATTTGACTTTTCAGAGCTGGAAGGAGAGGTGCACCATGGAAGAGTATAAAAAGAGGATCCAGCGGGAGAACCGGCTGCTGTGGGCAGGCATTGTGCTGCTGGCGGCATTGGACGTGCTGGTGGGTATTTTTTGGGATGATTTGAAGTTTTTGGATGCCCGTTTGATGACCGACCGGGCCCGGCGGATGCAGAGTATGCTGCTGTTCGGGTTTCTTATCTATTTCATCATCCGGCTGGTGATGAACAAGAAAAAGCTGAAAAACCCCTTCCAGATGGAGGAGGAGAGCCGCTGGCAGCAAGATGAGCGGCGGATCCTGGTGGGGGAGAAGGCCGCCAAGCTTTCCGGGGACCTGACCTTGGTGGGGCTGACCCTGGCGGTGTTTGTGACGAGCCTCTATAATATGGATATGTTCAACGCCTTGTATTACACCCTGCTGGGATGTTCCTACTGCGGGCGGGGAGCTGGTTCTATTACAGCCGGAAATATTGACCCGCACCTGGCACTGTGGTATAATAGCCCCAGAAAACGGGGGCGCGGGCGGCGAGCCGGGAGTACCCGCCTAGTCAGGCGGCCCGAAGGCCGCTTGCGCGACGTGCCCGCCGCAGGCGTGGTATAATAGCCGCAGAAAACGGGTTGCCCGGGCGGTTTTGCCCGCCGCGGCGCTGGATATTTCGAGAGAAAGAGTGGATTTCCCTATGGTAAAGATCGTGACCGACAGCTCCTGCGACATCAGCCCTCAGCGCTGTGCGGAGCTGGGGGTGGAAATGCTCCCCATCACCGTGAATTTTGGGGACACAAGCTACCGGGCCAACATCGACATCTCCAACGAGGAGTTTTTTGAAAAACTGTCTGCCGCGGAGGAACTGCCCAAAACAGCCCAGATCACCCCCGCTCAGTTTCAGGAGGTCTTCAAGCCCTACCAGGAGAGCGGCGACGACGTGGTGTGCTTGTTCATTTCCTCGAAAATGAGCGGCACCTTGCAGTCGGCCCGGGTGGCCAAGAACATCCTGGGGGCGGAGAACATCCTGCTGCCGGATACGTTGAACGTCACCTTTGCCTTGGGGCTGCTGGTGGAAGAAGCTGTGAAAATGCGGGATGCCGGCATGACCGGCGCCGAGATCGCGGAAAAGGTCGAAGAGCTGATCCCCCGCATCCGGCTGTTCGCCATGATCGAGGACCTGAAATATTTGAAGATGGGCGGGCGGCTTTCGGCTACCAGCGCCCTGGTGGCAAGCATCCTGGGCATCTGCCCCATCATCACCTTGAAGGACGGCCTGGTGGAAGTGGTGGGCAAAGCCCGGGGGAAGAAGGCGGCCTTCGCGGCTATCCGCAAGTTTGTGGAAAAAGAGCCCATCTCCGGCGACTACTGCGTGACCGTGGGCAATGCCAATGTCCCTGAGAACAGCAAAGCTTTCCAGGAGTTTCTGGGGGACCTGCTGAAGAAGCGGGAGGTGCACGTTTCCTCCATTGGCAGCATTGTGGGCACCCACACCGGCCCCGGAGCTGTGGGCCTTGCCTATATCAAAAAATAAGGGATTTCACCAAGCGGGCCCTGTGGCCCGCTTTTTGGTATAGTTTGCGGACGGGAGGCACACCATGGGGCGGGAACAAAAACGAAAGTTGCTGCGGGTGTTCTTTGTGGCTTTGGGGATCCTCCTTCTGGCCGGTGTGCTGCTAATCCTGCGTCCGCCCTGCCCCATTTTGCAGGGGACCGGGTATTACTGCGGGGCCTGCGGCGTCACCCGGATGGTGGAGGAACTGCTTGCCGGGCACGTGGGCCGGGCCTTCCGGGAAAACCCCTATATGTTTTTTGTGCTGCCTTTGGGGGCAGCGTACCTGGTGGGGGAAGGGGTGCTCTATGTGCGGGGGCGCAGGCCCTTGTACAAGCGCCGTTGGATGCTCCCCCTGCTGGTGGTGGTGATCGCTGTGGGAATGGTGTTCACCGTGCTGCGAAACCTGCCTGGGTTTGAGGCTCTGAGGCCGGTGTGACCGGTGAGTGGGAGGTGAAGGGTCTTGGGTGAAAAGATCGGCTGGTTTGGGGAAAAAGCCAGCTTTTTCTTCAGCGCGCTGTTTTCTTTGATGGTTGTGGTGCAGGCGGGGATCACCGTCTGCCGGGGCGGCGTGGTTGCTTTGGTGTCCCTGGTGGGGCTTCTGGGGGCAGCGGCGTTGGTGTGGCTGGGGCTGTGCTTCCTAAAGCCCTGCCGTGGGTTTCCCGTGGTGCTTTTTGCCCTGCGGTTTGCCCTGGCCCTGTGTGTGATCCTGGTGTTTGGGGCGGTGCCGGTGCAGGACTTCCAAACCATGTACGGCGCTGCCTGCCAAATGGCCCAGGGCAGCCGGGAGTACCTGCAAAACGACTACTTCTACAACTGGGCTTATCAGACGGGCTTTGTGGCCTATGAAGCTTTGGTGGTGAAGGTGTTCGGGCCGGGGCTGCTGCCGCTGCAGCTGCTCGATGCTTTGTGGATGGCTGGTACCGGCTGCCTGGTGTACGCCATTGCCCGGCGGTTCCTTTCGGAGCCCGCGGCCATGACGGCTTCCCTGCTGTATGCCTTGTACCCGGCCCCCTATTTTTTGGCGGCGGTCTTGACCAACCAGCACATTGCGGCATTCTTTTACTACCTGGGGATCTGGCTGTTGGTGCGGCAGAAAAAACTCGCCCGCCGTTGGGCGGCTTTGGCGGGGCTTTGCCTGGCGGTGGGCAACTTGATGCGCCCTCTGGGGGCGGTGGTCATTGTGGCCCTGCTGTGCTGGACCCTGGTGCGGATGCTCCGCTGGAAGGGCAAAGGCTTGCTGTGGGTGGGGGCGCCCCTGCTGGCGGCGGGGGTGGCCTATTTTGCCGCCACAGAGCTGTTTGGCTGGGTGGTGCAGGCCACGGGGATGAACCCGGAAGGGCTTACCAATAACCTGCCCCTGTGGAAGTTTGTCCTGGGGCTGAACCTGGACAGCTCCGGGGCCTGGAACCAAGCTGATTACAACGCCTATTACCTGCTGCCCAGGGACCAGGCTCCTGCCGCCATGGAACAGGTGGTGGGGGAGCGGCTGTCCTCCTTGGGGCTGGGAGGGCTGCTGGAACTGTTTTGGAAAAAGAGCCAGGCCATGTGGGGGTCCTTGGAGTACCTGTACTGGGGGTTCGGCCACCTGAACGGCGAGGCCCCTGTGCTGGGCAGCGTGACCCTGGCCCAGTGCCTGAACGCCCTGAACTACTTGGACCGGGGCATTTTCTTGCTGGCGTTTTTGCTGGCGGGCGGGGCATCGGCCCTGTGGCTGTGGAAAGGTGCTGGCGAGGGGGCGCGCCTGCCGGTGATGCTTTGCTTCCTGCTGTGCGGGTATTATGGGGCCCACCTGTTCATTGAGGTGCAGCCCCGGTACCGGTATTTCCTCATGCCGGTGGTGTTCCTGCTGGCAGGGGTAGGGGCACAGGCCCTGTGGGGCTGGTGGAAAGCCCGCGGGAAGCTTGGGAAGGTCCCAGGAAAAATAAGAGAGGAAAGCGAAAATCCCTCTTGACATGAAGTGCACTTTAACAAGTATAATGAAAAAAGTTACAGTTGCGAGGTCAACTGTTGGATTATGGGAGGAATGTGAAATGGCTGACAAGTATTTGGGTGAAAGCATCAAAAATCTGGGCTTTGGCCTGATGCGGCTGCCCATGCTGGGTGAGGAGATCGACATCGAGCAGGTGAAGCGGATGGTGGACACCTTCATGTCCAAGGGCTTTACCTATTTTGACACCGCTTACGTGTACATCGGCGGCAAGTCGGAAGTGGCTTTGAAAGAGGCTGTGGTGGACCGCTATCCCCGTGACAGCTTCCAGTGCGCCACCAAGCTGCCCCTGTGGGACCAGAAGAGCATTGAAGAGCTGGAGGCCATTTTCCAGGAAAGCCTGGACCGCGCCGGCCTGGAGTACTACGACTTCTACCTGCTCCACGCCATGAGCGCCGAGCGGGAGAAGAAAGCCGACGAGCTGGGCGCCTGGGACTTTATGAAGCGCCTGAAGGCGGAGGGGAAGGCCAAGCACATCGGCTTCTCCTTCCACGACACTGCGGAAGCTTTGGAGCACATCCTCCAAAACCATCCGGAGATGGAGTTTGTCCAGCTGCAGATCAACTATGTGGACTGGGAGAGCGAGAGCGTCCAGTCCCGCAAGTGCTATGAGGTTGCCCGGAAGTACGGCAAGTCCGTCATCATTATGGAGCCTGTCCGGGGCGGTTCTTTGGCCATCATGCCTCCTCAGGTGCAGGAAGTTTTCAAGGCTGCCGAGCCGGAGATGTCCGTGGCCTCTTGGGCCCTGCGGTACGCCGCTTCCCTGGATGGCCTGATCACGGTGCTGTCGGGTATGTCCAACGAGGAGCAGATGAACGACAACACCTCCTTTATGGAGGATTTCCAGCCCCTGAACGAGTCTGAGCGGGCCACTGTGCAGAAGGTTGTGGACATTCTCGACAGCCTGCCCACCATCCCCTGCACCGCCTGCAAGTACTGTGTGGACGGATGCCCCCAGAAGATCAACATCCCCGGGATCTTCAAGACCATGAACGATCTGACCCTCTACAACAACGTGGAAGGCGCCAAGCGCTCTTATGAGGACGCCACCAAAGAGGGCGGCAAGGCCGGGGACTGCATCCAGTGCGGCAACTGCGAGGCCCACTGTCCCCAGAAGATCGAGATTATCGAAACCCTGAAAAAAGCGGCCAAGGAGTTCGCCTGATCTCCCGGCTGTACTTTTGAGTGCCCGGACAGAGCTGTCCGGGCACTTTTTTTGGTTTTCCGGCAAGTTTTCTGGGTGAAAAACCGAAATTCCCACAGCTCTTTGCTTTTTTTAAAGGACTGTGTTATAATACCACTAATTGTGATTGCGGGCGGGTGGCCGTATGGCTGCTCCCCACTGGACCCATTGTGATAAGGACGGTTTTTTCATGCACACCATCAAAAAGCTGAAACGCACCATTGTCTTCATTCTGAAGCTGGCGCTGTTTGCTTCCCTTTTCGGCATCTTTTTTGGGATCTTCGGCATCAACAACCCCTGGCTATTCAACCTTTCCCGCACCACCGGCGTCACCATGGTGACTTTTGTTGTGCTGGGCATTGCCTTGATGCAGGTGTATGGCGGCTACGCCATCGGCACCCAGAAAAGCCGGCCCATTGTCCACTCCATGGCGCTGGCCACCATCATCACGGACCTGGTCACCCATCTGCAGCTGTCCATTATGAATACCAGCGAAAAGAACAACGCCCACTTTGTTTATGAAACACCGGAACGCCTGCTGCTGGTGATCTTGCTGCAGCTGGTGGTGATCGTGTTTTTTGCCTATTTCGGCAATTATATTTATTTCTCCCTGGCCCCGCCGGAGCGGTGCTGTGTCATCTCCTCCTCCCGGCAGAGCTTGGGGAACATCATCCCCAAGCTGGACCGCTTCCGCAAGCAGTATGAGGTAGACGAGATCGTCCGTTACGATGACCCCCGTGTGCTGGATGTCATTGCCCGCAACGACACAGTGTTCCTTTACGACGTGCCGATTAAAGAGCGTATCCAGCTGATTGAGTTCTGCTACCAAAAGCAGAAGAACATCTACTATAACTTTGAAATGATCGACGTGGTGAGCCAAGGGGCTAAGTATGTCACCCTGGATGACAAGTCCATGGTGATGTACACCGCCAAGGACCTGACCCTGGAGCAGCGCATCGCCAAACGGCTGATGGACCTGTTCATCTCGTTGGTGGGCATCGTCATCACCAGCCCGATTATGCTGGGCTGTGCCATTGCCATCAAGGCGGAGGACGGCGGCCGCGTGTTCTACAAGCAGAAGCGCCTGACCAAGTATGGCCGGGTGTTCGAGGTGTACAAGTTCCGCACCATGAAGGAGGAAAACTCCATCCACAAGTCGGTGACGGAAAACGACGACCGGATCACCAAGGTGGGCAAGTACCTGCGGAAGTTCCGCATTGACGAGCTGCCCCAGCTGCTGAACATCCTCAAGGGCGACATGACCGTGGTGGGCCCCCGGCCGGAAATGCTGGAGAACGTGGAGAAATACACGGAAGAACTGCCGGAATTTGCCTACAGGCTGCGGATGAAGGCGGGCCTGACGGGCCTGGCCCAGATCTCCGGCAAGTACAACACCTCCCCCAAAGACAAGCTGGTGATGGACTTGATGTATATCGAGAACTACAGCATCTGGCAGGATATCAAGCTGATCTTCCAGACCATCACCGTGTTTTTAAAGGCGTCCGAGAGTACCGAGGCGTTCGGTACCCAGGAATTGTTCGACTTTGACGAGGACCGGGAACGCAACCGGAAGGCCGCCCGAGCGGCCAAGGATGGCGGCGTTGCCCCGGATGGGGAAACGGAAAAGGAAGGGTGAGCCTATGGCCATCAAGGAGTATTTGCGCCGGGTGTTTCCCGGCACGGCGGAGGAATTTTGCCAAAAAGCGGGGGAGGCCATGCTGGGCGGCAAGCGGCTGTTTGTGGTCACCGCCAACCCGGAGATCCTGATACACGCCGAGGAGGACCCCTCTATCCAGGCCATGCTGCTGGACGAGGGAACCGCGGTAGTGCCCGACGGCATCAGCGTTGTAAAGGCCATGAATTTGCTGGGGTACCCTGCAAAAGAGCGGATCACCGGTGTGGACCTAGCGGAAAAACTGCTGCGTCTGGCCGGGGAGAAGGGGAAACGCGTCTACCTGCTGGGGGCCAAGGAAGAGGTGGTTTCTGCCCTGGCGGAAAAGCTTGTTGCCCAGTACCCCAAGATGGAAGTCCGTTATAAAAATGGTTACGGCAAGGATAAGGACGCCGATTTCCGGGAGATCGAGGCGATGCAGCCCGACCTCACCCTGGTGGCTTTGGGGGTGCCCGCCCAGGAAAAACTCATTGCCCGGCATTTGGAAAACTTCCAGAAGGGCGTGTTTATCGGTGTGGGCGGGTCTTTCGACGTGCTCTCCGGCAGCAAGCGCCGGGCGCCGGCCCTGTTTGTAAAGACCAACACCGAGTGGTTGTACCGCATTGTGCGGGAACCTTCCCGCCTGGGACGGTTTTACCGGAACAATGTGAAATTCCTGAGGGCTGTCCGGCGGGAGTCAAAAAAGGGCTGACCCTCTTTTTTTGAGCCTATTGTTAGAAACTTGTAAGAACTTTGTAGACAAGAACTTGAAGAACTTTGAATATAGTGAGTGGGAAGGATGGGATACCGTGGAGAAGATCAAAGTACTGTCCGTGTTCGGCACCCGGCCGGAAACCATCAAAATGGCGCCCTTGGTCAAAGAACTGGGCCGCCGGGAAGAGTTTGAAAGCCTGGTGTGCGTCACCGCCCAGCACCGGCAGATGCTGGACCAGGTGCTGGAAGCCTTTGCCATTACCCCGGATTACGACCTGGATATCATGAAGCCGGGGCAGACCCTGTCGGATATCACCGCCCGGGTGCTCCAGGGGCTGGAGGGCGTGGTCCAGGAAGTGAAACCGGACATGGTGCTGGTCCACGGGGACACCACCACCACCTTTGCCGGGGCGTTGGCTGCCTACTACGCCCAGACGGCTGTGGGCCATGTGGAAGCCGGCCTGCGCACCTATGACAAGTACTCCCCCTTCCCGGAGGAGATGAACCGTCAGTTTGTGGGCTGCGTGGCTGACCTGCATTTCGCCCCCACCCAGGGCGCCCGGGAGAACCTCCTGCAGGAGGGCAAGCATCCGGAAACCATTGTGGTCACCGGCAACACGGCCATCGACGCCCTGAAAACCACGGTCCGGGAGGACTACTCCGATGAGATTTTGGAGTGGGGCCAAGGCTCCCGGCTGATTGTGCTCACCGCCCACCGGCGGGAAAACCTGGGAGAGCCCATGCACCGGATGTTCCGTGCCATCCGCCGGGTGGTGGAGGAATTCCCCGATGTGAAAGTGGTGTATCCCGTCCATTTGAACCCACTGGTCCAGAAGGCCGCCGAGGAAGAGCTGGGCGGCTGTGACAGGGTGCGTCTCATCGACCCCTTGGAGGTCATTGAGTTCCACAACCTGCTGGCCCGTTCCTATTTGATCCTCACCGACAGCGGCGGTATCCAGGAGGAGGCGCCTTCCCTGGGCAAACCGGTGATTGTCCTGCGGGACACCACCGAGCGCCCCGAGGGCATCGCCGCCGGGACGCTGAAACTGGCGGGGACCGATGAAGGGACCATCTATACCCTGGTGCGGGAACTGCTGGAAAACGGGGAAGAGTATTCCCGCATGAGCCATGCCAGCAACCCCTACGGGGACGGCTTGGCCAGCGCCCGTATCGCCGATGCCATCCTGGCGTGGAAGCAGGGGCGGTAAAGACAGCCTGTCACGAGCGGTGGGAAGATCTCGTGTTGGAAAGGAAGCGGGTTTTTACCAATGAAAAAGGATGAAAGAACAGCCGGGCTTTCCCAAAAGGGGCAGGCGCCGGGAAGCACACATTTTTCCGTCCAAATGAAACCGAACCGCCGCAACTGGATTGCCGGGGCGGCGGTCCTGCTTTTTGCGGCCGTCTTGTTCGGTTGGGAAGTGTTCCTCTACCAGACAGCGGAAGAACCCTTTTTAAGCCTGCCTGCCTTTGTAGGCTACAGTGCGGGCTTTTGGGCGCTTTCCCTGGCAACGGCGGCTGCCTGCCTGATACAGGTGCAACTCCCCTTGTGGGTGAACCGTGGGGTGAGCTGGGGCCTTTTACTGCTGCTGCCCTTGGGTTTTTTCCTGGCGGTGGACCTGATCAACTCCACCCAGGTGCTGCACTTCTCCTTTTTAAAGGGGCTGGCCAATTACCTGTGCTACCTGATGGTTTTTGCGTTCCTCTACGCCCTTTCCCGCCAGCTTTGGGTGACGGTCCTCAGCGGCGGGCTGCTGTTTTTGATTTTTGGCATTGCCAACTACTTCGTGGTGGAGTCCCGGGGGCAGCCCATCCTTCCCTGGGATATCCAGGGCGTGGGTACGGCCATGACCGTTTTCCGGGGGTACGCCTACCGGCCTACCCCGGTGATGACTTTGGCTGCCATGGGTTTCCTGCTGGCGCTGACGGTCAGCGTGAAGCTGGCCACAGGGGAAAAGCCTTCTAAAAGGTTCCGTGTGACTGAACGGGGCGTGGCCCTGGGGATGGCTTCCGCGCTGTTTATCATGCTGTTCCCCATGAACATCATGGCGGGGATGGGCATTTCCGTGTGGGCCTGGAACCAGAAATCCAGTTCAGAGATGACCGGCATCACTGCCGGGTTCTTTGCCAATTGCCAGTTTTTAATGGTGGATATGCCGGCGGGATACTCCTCTGCCCAGGTAGAAGAGGTTTCAGAAGAGGTCAGCCGTCTGGAAGACCCAGAGCCTGTGGGCGATCCCCAAGAGTTCCCCACCATCATCGCCATCATGAACGAGTCCTTCACGGACTTGGAAGCCGTGGGGGAGGGGAACGTCACCTTCTCCCAGGACAACCTGCCCTTCCTCCACTCCCTGCAGGAGTCCGGAGACGTGGTGTGGGGCACTGCCTATTCCTCTGTGTACGGGGGCAACACCTGCAACAGCGAGTATGAATTTTTGACCGGCAACACCACAGCCTTCCTGCCGGTGGGGAGCAAGCCCTACCAGCAGTACCTGGACGAAAAGCAGACCTCGCTGGTTTCGCTGCTGGGGGATACATACGGGTACGAATGCGTGGCGGTCCACCCCGGTGACCGCAGTGCCTGGCAGCGGGACGAGGCCTATCCCGCCCTGGGTTTTGACGAGTTTATCGATGTGGACCGGTTCGACGTCCACCGCCGGCTGGAGCATGGCCTGACCAGCGACCGCTCCAGCTATGACCAGGTGATCTACGAATATGAGCACCGGGACAAGGAGAAACCCCTGTTCCTGTTCAACGTCACCATCCAGAACCATGGCGGCTACGATGACGAGGATTATCCCACCACGGTCCAGGTGGAGCAGGCCCCCGGGGAGTATCCCCAGACGGAACAGTATTTGAGCCTGACCAAAAAGTCCGACCAGGCTTTGGAGTATCTCATCGACTACTTCTCCCAGCAGGAGGAGCCGGTGGTGATCCTCTTCTTTGGAGACCACTGGCCCAACCTGGAGCCGGAGTTCCTCTCCATGCTGCTGGGGCAGGATTCGGAAAACCTGTCTTTTGAAAACGTCATGCGGGAGTATCAGGTGCCGTTTTTCATCTGGGCCAACTACGACCTGGAAGGCGAGGAGATCGAGGCAGTCAGCCTGAATTACCTGTCGGGCTTGCTGCTGCGGGCCGCTGGCCTGGAGGGCACCGATTACACCACCTATCTGGAGAGCCTGCGCCAGACTTTGCCGGTGATCACCGCGGTGGGGATGCTGGACCAGGAGGGCAACTGGTATAAAAACGGGGCCGCTACCCCTTATGACGACTTACTCAATGAATACAATATCTTAGAGTACAACAATGCCTTTGGGGGGACGGGGAAACGCATGGAAACCTTCACCCTGACGGTGTGGTAAAGAGAGGAGAAACAGCCCATGGGCAGAACAGCGGTGCGCCGGGTGAACGAATGGGACGGGCCTTCCATGTTGAAGGTGTACTCCCCCTACACAGGCACGCATATGGCGCCGGAACAGGAACCGCCCGGCCTGCAGGAGTATGTCCAACGCATCGACCGCTACACCTATGGCCTGGGGTGGCTGCTGTGTGAGGTTGACCATCAGACCGTGGGCTTTTGCCATCTCAGCGAAGACCCCTCCCAGCCGGAGGACCTGTTTTCGGTGGAGTTCCAGCTGTATGTAAAGCAAGGGCTTTCCCGCAGGCGCATTGGCACGGCGCTGTGGCAGCTGATGCGGGAGATGATGGAAATGGGCAACCGCCGGCGGGTGCTTTGCCGGGTGGACCGGGACAACCAGGCAGCCTTGGATTTCTTTACGGCTATGGGGTTTGTGCCCCTGGCCGGGGACCCTCCAGAAGAGCCGGAGAAAGCCTGGCTGGTGTATCAGCTGGCTCCCTGGGACCCCCAGGCCGCAAAGCCCACCAAGCCGTACTTGGTGGAGGCGGAAGATTACGAAGCCGCCAGGGAGCGGGCGGCAGGCTTGGTGGATCTCACAGGGATTTAAACGGTGGAAACCGGTGGCAAATGCCGCCGGTTTTTTGCTGTTTGGAAATGGGGAGCCCATGGGCGGTGGTGAGAAAAAAGTTTGAAAAAACTTTAACGAATTTTTGAACAGACCATTGTCAAAGTTGCCGGTTCGTGGTATCATAAATATGATTTTGATAAAATGCCGGAAAATGGTGTTTTTTCAGGATCCGACCGATGTCAGATGCAAGTTTTCATCATAATGCCATGGCGAAGGGAGGTACCAAGTATGCCAGAACCCAGTATGCTGCAAGTTGTCTTGATGGGGCTTATCACGGTGTTCGTCGTCCTGATCTGCTTGATCATCATCATTGTGATTTTGGGCAAGATCATGGTGGCTGTCACCGGGAACAAGGCTTCTCAGCCCGCGCCTGCTCCGGCTTCTGTCCCGGCAGCCCCTGTGGCCGCCCCGGCACCCGCCGCACAGCCCAATAACCAGCAGTTGGTTGCCGCCATTGCGGCCGCAATTGCTGAGGACATGGGCGAGGATGTGGACCACATCAAGATCCTGTCCATCCGCCGTGTGTGATTTCACACCGCACGCACCAAAACCAATCAATGGGAAACCCCACATTATGAACAGAGAGGGAATCAAATTATGAGAAAGTATAATGTCAATGTGAATGGCACTGCTTACGAAGTTACCGTTGAAGAAGTGAAGGGCGGCGCCGCTCCCGCTCCCGTGGCTGCTCCCGCTCCCGCAGCTGCTCCCGCTCCGGCTCCTGCTCCTGCCGCCGCTCCCGCTGGCGCTGGCGAGCAGATCACCGCTCCCATGCCCGGCACCATCCTGGACGTGAAAGTGGCCGCTGGCCAGGCTGTCAAGTCCGGCGATGTGCTGATGATCTTGGAAGCCATGAAGATGGAAAACGAGATCATGGCTCCCCATGACGGCACCATCACCGCTGTGTCCATTTCCAAGGGTGCTTCTGTGGAGAGCGGCACACTCCTTTGCACCATCGCTTAAGGCGGTTCTCTTGCCTTGTCTGTAAGTGAAAAAGAGAATAGAGAAGGAGTGGAAACATGGACGCTATTATGAATTTTTTGCAGCAGACCGGTTTCTATCTGGTCCAGCAGAACCCGCTGAACTTGATCATGCTGGTCGTCGCTTGCTTGCTGCTGTACTTGGCTATTGTCAAGAAGTTTGAACCCTTGCTGCTTTTGCCCATCGCCTTTGGTATGTTGCTGACCAACCTGCCCGGCGCCGGGATGTACCATGCGGAGTATTTCGCAAACGGTGTGATCGACTGGGCCGAGCTGGGCACCGGCCACGGCGGCCTGATCGACTACCTGTACCTGGGCGTCAAGCTGGGCATCTATCCTTGCCTGATCTTTGTGGGCGTGGGCGCCATGACCGACTTCGGCCCCCTGATCGCCAACCCCAAGAGCCTGCTGCTGGGCGCTGCCGCACAGCTGGGCATCTTCATCACCTACTGCGGCGCCATCCTGTTGGGCTTTGCCCCCGCTGAGGCCGGTTCCATCGGCATCATCGGCGGCGCTGACGGCCCCACCGCCATTTTCACTACCAGCCAGCTGGCGCCCCATCTGCTTGGGCCTATCGCTGTGGCTGCCTATTCCTACATGGCTTTGGTGCCTGTGATCCAGCCTCCCATCATGAAGGCTTTGACCACCGACAAAGAGCGCAAGATCAAGATGAAGCAGCTTCGTCCCGTCACCAAGACGGAGAAGATCCTGTTCCCCATCATCGTCACCATCTTCGTGTCCTTCATGGTGCCCTCGGCCGCCTCCCTGATTGGCTGCCTGATGCTGGGCAATCTGATGCGCGAGTCCGGCGTGGTGGACCGTCTGAGCAAGACCGTCCAGAACGAACTGATGAACATCGTCACCATCTTCCTGGGCATCTCCGTGGGCGCTACCGCCACTGCTGAGAACTTCCTGAACTTCCAGACCCTGGCGATCCTGGTCATGGGCATCGTGGCCTTTGGCTGCGGCACTGCCGGTGGCGTGCTCCTTGCCAAGCTGATGAATGTGTTCTCCAAGGAGAAGGTCAATCCCCTGATCGGCTCTGCCGGTGTGTCCGCTGTGCCTATGGCTGCCCGGGTTTCCCAGACAGTGGCCCAGAAGTACGATCCTTCCAACTTCCTGCTGATGCACGCCATGGGCCCCAATGTGTCCGGCGTGATCGGTTCCGCTGTGGCGGCTGGCGTGCTGCTGGCCCTGTTCGGCGCTTAAAGTGCGTTTCTGTGACTTTCACAGGGAAAGGAAATGGCTTAGAATATGGCAAAAAATCCCCTTAAAATTATGGATACCATCCTGCGTGACGCGCACCAGTCCCAGGCTGCTACCCGCATGAAGATCGAGGATATGATCCCGATCCTGCCCGTTCTGGACAGCATTGGGTATTGGTCCTTGGAGTGCTGGGGCGGCGCCACCTTTGATGTGTGTATGCGCTTTTTGAACGAAGATCCCTGGGAGCGGCTGCGCACCTTGAAGAAGGGCCTTCCCAACACCAAGCTGCAAATGCTGCTCCGCGGCCAGAATATCCTGGGCTACCGCCACTACGCCGACGACGTGGTGGAGGCATTCTGCAAGAAGTCCATTGAGAACGGCATCGACGTGGTGCGTATTTTCGACGCCCTGAACGATCCCCGGAACATGGAAGCTGCCATGAAGTTTGTCAAAGAGTACGGCGGCATGGTGGAGGCTGCTATCAGCTACACCCAGAGCCCTGTGCACAACGAGGACTATTTCGTGAAGCTGGCTATGAAGCTGGAGAAGATGGGCGCGGATACCATCTGCATCAAGGACATGGCAAACCTGCTGCTGCCCTACGACGCCTATTCTCTGGTGAAGAAGCTGAAAGAAAACGTAGGCGTGCCCATTCACCTGCACACCCACAACACCACCGGTACCGGCGACATGACCAACCTGATGGCTGCCCAGGCCGGCGTGGACATTGTGGACTGCGCTCTGTCCCCCTTGGCCAACGGCACCTCCCAGCCTGCCACCGAATCCCTGGTGGCCACCCTGCAGGGGACCAGCCGCGACACCGGCCTGGATATGAACAAGCTGGTGGAGGCTGCCGCCCACTTCCGTGGTGTTGCTGAGAAGCTGGATGTCAGCTCTAAGGTCCTGAAGGTGGACGTGAACACCCTGCTGTATCAGGTGCCCGGCGGTATGTTGTCCAACCTGATCTCCCAGCTGAAGCAGGCCAACGCCGAGGACAAGTACTACGATGTGCTGGAGGAGATCCCCCGCGTGCGGAAAGACTTCGGTTATCCGCCCCTGGTCACCCCCACCAGCCAGATCGTGGGCTCCCAGGCTGTGCTGAACGTGCTGGCTGGCGAGCGCTACAAGATGATCACCAAGGAGTCCAAAGGTCTGCTCCGTGGCGAGTACGGCCAGCTCCCCGGCGAGGTCAACGAGGAAGTGCGCAAGAAAGCCATCGGTAATGACGAGGTCATCACTTGCCGTCCCGCCGACCTGCTGGAGCCCGAAATGGATAAGCTCCGCGCCGAGTGCAAGGAGAAGGGCCTGGGCCATTGCGAAGAGGACACCTTGTCCTACGCCCTGTTCCCCCAGGTTGCCGAGAAGTTCTTCCAGTGGCGTGACAACCCCCACAAGGAAGAGGCCGCTCCGGCTCCCGCTGCTGCCCCCAAGGCAGCTGCTCCCGCCAGCAACGGCCCCCGCACTCTGATTGTGGAAGACATGACCAACGGCGTGTTCTAAAATCATTTTAAAGACCGCAAAGGGCGTCCCGGTTGGGACGCCCTTTTTGCAGTTGTGGAAGAGTGTGCTAAAAATGAAAGTACATGGCTTGACCTCTTGTATTTTTTCCGCCCTTGGAGTACACTACAGCCAAGGGGTACTTTCTGTAAGAGGTACTTTTGAAAAAGGAGGTTTGTTTATGCTGAAAAGTATTCGCAATAGTTTGGTTGCGACCTCCCTGCTCTATGTGGTGCTGGGGCTGGTGTTGCTGCTGATGCCGGGGCTTTCCCTGGGGTTTGCCTGCCTGCTTATCGGGGGCGGCGTACTGGTTTATGGGATCGTCCGGCTGGTTGCCTACCTGCGGGGTGGGGAGTACGCGGACCGGTTGGACTTGTTCCTGGGAGTGCTGTTGATCCTGTTGGGGCTGTTCCTGCTGGTCTGTATCCGGTTCCTGATCACGCTGATCCCAGTAGTGCTGGGAATCTACATCATTGTGGACAGCCTGGCCGCTGTGAAACGCTCCTTAAGCATGAAGGCTTTGGGGTATGGCCGTTGGTGGATTTCTTGCCTGGCGGCGGCGGTCCTGGCCCTTTGTGGCCTGGTGATGGTGCTGAACCCCTTTGGCACGGTGGAGAGCTTGGTGATGTTTATCGGTTTGGGTTTCCTCTTCGATGGTGTTTCTTCTTTGGTGAACACCATCCTGTTGGAGCGCCTTTCCCGTTGAGCCCTCCTGTAAAAAAGCCCCTCCCACACACGTGGGAAGGGCTTTTTTGTTTGAAAGATGGTGGAGCGTGTAACCAAAGAGGGGGATGGGACGTCTAATAGGCAAAGTCAGAGTTTGTAAGAGAGTAAACGGTCCTTGTCCTCTTTGCTCACCCGGCGGGATTCCCGCACTTTCTGGATGGCCTTGTTCTGGATCCAAGGTTCTAAGGCCCGCTGTGCCAAAAGGGATTCCGTTTCCTGGGGGAATTTGACAAACCAGACGGACAGTGCCCAGGCAACGGCCATTTTGGCGTAGTATCCCGGGTGCCGGACTTGGCCCAGCAAGCCCAGGCCCTCTTTCAAGTGGGCAGCGTCCACAAAGTGGGAGAGCTGCATCACAGCGGCAAACCGGGCTTTGTATTCCTCATCGCTGGCATACAAGGGTTTGAGGAACTCCCACATGAGAAGCACTTCTTGGGGGGACCGCGGCTTTAAACTGCCGCAAAAGGTGTCGCATACCGCCCAGTTGTCGATCCGGGGAAGGAAGTCCTCCACCAAGGGGCGTTTTTCTTCCCAGGGCAGCGTCATCCCGCCGATCACCAGCCCCCGCAGCTGGGTTTCCTCATAGCAATTGGGCTGGAAGTGCTCCAAGAATCCCGACGGGTCCTGCCGCAAAAGGGCCTTTGCCACCTGCCGCATTTGGGGCAGCCGTATCCCATAGGCGGTTTCCACCCCTGGCAGCAGGCTTTCGTTAAAGGTTTTGTAGGCGGGATCGGCCAGGCTTTCCAGCTCCCGGCGCAAGGCTGCGCAGTCTTGGGGAGAGAAGGGGGCCGTCATTGGGCCTCCTTTACCAGTTCCCGGATCAAGGCCAGCAAGTTGGGGATGGATTGGGACTTGTCAAAGTGCTGGCAGTTTTCCCGCATTTCCTGGAGCTTTTCCTTTTCTTTCAGCAGGGAGGAGATCTGCTGGGCGAAGTCACCGTCCTTTTGCAGCCGTACGCCCATGTCGTGGATTTTGAGGAAATTGGCGTTGTCTTCCTCCTGGCCGGGGATGGCGTCAAATACGGCCATGGGCAAGTTGCAAGCCAGGGCTTCCGACACGGTGAGGCCGCCGGGCTTTGTCACCAGCAGATCGCTGGCGTGCATATATTTTTCCACCTCGTCGGTGAAATAGATCAGCCGGGTGGGAAGCTGCGGATGGGAGGCGATCTCCTTTTCAAAAGCTTCATACAGTTTCTGGTTCCGGCCGGTGATAACGATGATCTGCATTTTTACATCCGTGGAGGCCAAGTCCCGGTACAGTTTCATGATGTTGGACACCCCAAAGCTGCCCGCCATAAACAGCAGGGTGGGGAGGCTGGGATCGAGGCGCAGGTCACGCAGCAGCATATCCCGGTCTTCCCGGTGGAAAAATACACCGTGGACCGGGATGCCAAAGGGGTAGATCTTTTTCGGGTCCACACCAAAACTGGTCAGTTCCGGTACCATGTCGTCGCTGGCCACTACATAGGCGTCCACATAGGGGGCGATCCAAGCGCGGTGCACTCCATAATCCGTGAGGATGCAGATCAGCGGAGCAGTGATGGAACCATCCTCTTTCAGGTCGGAAACCATTTCCGTGGCAAAGGGGTGGGTGGTCAGGATCACATCCGGATGGTACTTGGAAATACTGGCGTACAGCAGGTTGCTGAAAGCCCCGCTGAGCTTGGGGACCAGGTCGGAAAGCAGGTTCTCCCGATTGGTCTGTTTATAAAGCCTGCCAAACATGGCTGGGATCCGCTTGGCCATAAAGCGGTAGGTGTCGCACACGGATTTGTCCAGGAACCGGTTGACGGCTTTCAGGGTATCGATGGTGACCACATCGTAACCGGTGTTGTCGCGGATGTACTGCTCCACCGCGGCGGAGGCGCGCAGATGCCCCCCGCCGGTGGCGGCTGTCAATAACATGATTTTCATAACAATTCTCCTCATTTTCCACAAATCCGGCGTGTCAGCCGGTGATCCCGGCAGACAGATACTCTCAAGATGTATTGTAGCACGGGGTGGTATAAAAAGCTAGTGATTTTCGCGAAAATGGACGCCCTGCCGCTTTACAATTCCCCTGGGGGAAGGTATAATGGAAACACAAAGAATGCGAGTATCTGCCAAAGGAAGGGCACGCCTGATGTTTGGGAAGCCTTTGGGCTGGCAGTGGGAAAGGATGGGTGCGATGCGCCGGAAGACATGGATGGTAAAATGGGCGGCTGGGATGGCCTCCCTGCTGCTTCTCACAGGCCTTTGCGCCTGTTCCCATACAAACCAGGAGGAGCCTTCCTCCCAAGCATCCCAGGCGGAAGATTTAAGCCTCTTCCCGGAAGGCGCCAGCATTGGCGGTAAAAACATCGCAGGGAAGACTGTGGAGGAGGCCCTGGAGATTGCCCGGGATGCCATGGAAGAACAGGTGGGCTCTTTGGAGATCACTGTGAAATTCCGGGACGATACCATCCTCCTTTCCGGGGAGGATTTTGCCACCCGGGATGTGCTGGACCTGACTCTTCCCCGGCTGCTGGAAGAGCGCCAGGCGGAGGACGTCCCGCTAAACTATGTGACGGACCTTTCCGAGGCCGGGGAGAAAAAACTTTTGGCCGCTGCCCAAGCCTGCGTCACCGAGGCGAAAGACGCTTCCGTTTCCGGCAGGGGGGAGGATGGCAGCTTTACCTTCTCCGACGAACAGACTGGCAGCCGGGTAGACCTTTCCAAAACTTTGGAGAGCGTGCGGCAGCTCCTCTCCCAAAAGCACGGGGGAGACATCCAGGCGGCATTCCTGGAGACCGCACCCAAGCAGACAAAGGCCTATCTGCAGGAACACTTTGTCAAGCTTTCCAGCTATAGCACCGTGTCTACCAACACGGCCAATGGCAACAGCAACATGAAGCTGGCCCTCTCCAAGGTCAACGGCACTATCCTGCAGCCGGGGCAGGAGTTTTCCTACAACGGCGCCCTGGGGGACAGCACAGACCCCAACAACGGATGGCTTCCCGCGGGAGGTATTTCCAGTGGTGTGATTGTGCAGATGTATGGCGGCGGGATCTGCCAAGGCTCCAGTACCCTGTATATTGCGGCCCTGAATGCCGGCATGGAGATTGTGGAGCGCTGGGAACACGCCATCCCCTCTTCCTATTGCCCCATTGGTTTGGACGCCACTGTGGACTACGGCAACTTGGACTTCCGCTTTAAAAACCCCTTGGAAACCCCGGTGTACATCGCCGCTTGGATGGACGGCACCGCTTTGTACGTGGAATTTTACGGCTGCTTCCCGGAAGAATGGGACAAAGTGGTGGTTTCTTCGGAACAGACCGGGGCCACTTCGCCTCTATCCTCGGTGAGCTTCCGGGAGGACAGCAGCTTGGCGTCCGGCCAGTATGTGCGCCGGTCCTCGGGGAACACCGGTTACACCGCCCGGGCGTACCGCAGCTTTTATAAGGGGGACGCCCTGGTGAAGAGCGAGGAGCTTTCCTCCTCCAGCTATCCTGCCACCGGCAAGGTGTACGCTGTGGGCCCCGGCACGGATACGGATAAGGTGGATACATCGAAAGAGTCGGGCAACACCTCTGAGGCAGACCCCACGCCCACCCCGGCGCCCACCCCAACGCCCCAGCCGGCCACTCCAACGCCAGCAACCCCCACACCTTCCACGCCCACGCCTGCCCCGGCAACCCCCACTCCCGTTCCGGCCACACCCACCCCGGAGCCTGTGGTGACCGACACGCCGGCTCCCACCCCTCCTGCTGGGCAGGATACCCCTACCCCAGAGGGTACGGGGATGTAACAACGAAAAATGGAGTCCCCAGCGTTTGAAAACAGGCGCTGGGGATTTGATGGTTATTCCATGGGAAAGGATTGAATGCTGTGAAAGACGGATTTTATCGCATCGCCGCCGCAACGCCGCCGGTGGCTGTGGCCAATGTGGAGGAAAACCAGGCCCAGATTTTGGAAAAGGTCCAGCAGGCCGCCAGCCAGGGCTGCGGCGCTGTGTGTTTCCCAGAGTTGTCCCTCACCGCCTACACCTGCGGGGATCTGTTTCAAGACCGCACCCTCCTTGCCGGGGCTGAAAGCGCCCTTGCTTCCTTGCTGGAAGATACCGCCGGGCTGGACATCCTCTGCGCGGTGGGCGTCCCGGTGCCTTGGCAGGGGGCGCTGTACAACTGTGCCGCCGTGTTCCACAAGGGGCGTCTGCTGGGGCTTTCTGCCAAAACCTATATCCCCAATTACTCCGAGTTCTACGAGGCCCGGCATTTCACCGCCGCCCCACAGCCCATGGAGGTCACCTTTGCCGGGCAGAAGACTTGGCTGGGCCAGGGGCTTTTGTACTGCTGCGAAAATGTCCCGGACCTGCTGGTGGGCGTGGAGATCTGCGAGGACCTCTGGAGCCCCTTGCCTCCCAGCGTGAGCCTGGCTTTAAACGGGGCCACGGTGATCCTGAACCCCTCTTGCAGCGACGAAACCATTGGCAAGGCGGAGTACCGCCGGGAGCTGGTGCGGCAGCACTCCGGCCGGCTGCTGGCTGCCTATGCCTATGTGGACAGCGGCTTGGGAGAGTCCACCACGGATATGGTGTTTGCGGGCCACGACCTGATTGCGGAAAACGGCTCGCTGCTAGCGGAGAGCCAGCTGTTCACCACCGGCCTCGTTTCCGCCGACGTTGACTTGGAGCGCCTTTCCCAGGAGCGCCGCCGGATGAACAGTTGGCATCCCGCCCAGGACCCCCAGGTGGTGCGCATCCCCTTCCGCTATGAGGGGAGCACCTTGGAGCACTTCCAGCCCCAGCGGGAATTTCCCCCGGCACCCTTTGTGCCCCGGGACGCGGCGGGGCTTTCCGGCCGCTGCCAGCTGATCTTGACCATGCAAAGCGTGGGCCTGGCCTCCCGGCTTGCGGCCATCCACGGCAAGGTGGCTGTGGTGGGCCTTTCCGGCGGATTGGACTCCACCCTGGCGCTGCTGGTGACAGCCCTCGCTTTCGACAGGCTGGGCCTGCCCCGGGAGGGCATCTATGCCCTGTCCATGCCCTGCTTCGGCACCACCAGCCGGACCAAGTCCAACGCCCAGCGCATTGCGGAAGAGCTGAAGGTCAGTTTCCGGGAGGTTTCCATTGAGAAAGCGGTGCGCCAGCACTTTTTGGATATCGGCCAAAGGGAAACCGACCTGGACGTGACCTATGAGAACTCCCAAGCCCGGGAACGCACCCAGGTGCTGATGGATACCGCCAACCGGCTGGGGGGCATTGTCATCGGTACCGGCGACTTGTCGGAGCTGGCCCTGGGCTGGGCCACCTATAACGGCGACCATATGTCCATGTACGGGGTGAACAGCTCCATCCCCAAGACCTTGGTGCGGCACCTGGTGCGCTACGTGGCAGACCACAGCGAACCTGCCTTGCAAGAGGCCCTGCTGGACGTGCTGGACACCCCGGTGTCCCCGGAGCTGCTGCCTCCTAAGGACGGGGAGATCGCCCAAAAGACCGAAGAGCTGGTGGGGCCCTACGAGCTCCACGACTTTTTCCTTTACTATATGCTGCGGTTCGGCTTCACCCCGGGGAAGATTTACCGGATGGCTTGCCGCGCCTTTGCCGGGGAGTATGACGAAGCCACCATCAAAAAGTGGCTTGGCGCCTTTTACCGGCGGTTCTTCACCCAGCAGTTCAAGCGCTCCTGTTTGCCGGATGGCCCCAAGGTGGGGTCGGTGACCCTGTCCCCCCGTGGGGACTTCCGGATGCCCAGTGACGCCAGCTGGCGGGTGTGGCAAAAAGAGCTGGAAAGCTTGTGAGATTTTCAGAGAGGAGCGCTAAAATGGACACAAAACGTGTGCTGGTGACGTTGCCAGTGGAGGAAAATCACGTAAAAATGCTGCAAAAGGCTGCCCCTGGGTGGGAATTCCGGTTCCGGGGGTCTGACCGGCTGATCTATACCTCCCGGGAGAACGCTGTAAAGTGTCCTGCTTTACAAGAAGAGGACGTGGCTTGGGCCCAGGTGATTTTGGGGAACGTGCCGCCGAAAATGCTGGCTGGTGCCAAAGACCTGCTGTGGCTGCAAACCAACAGCGCCGGGGTGGAGGACTATATCAAACCCGGAGTATTGGGCCCTGACACCCAGCTGACCAACGCCACCGGAGCTTACGGGCTAGCCATCTCCGAATATATGCTGGGGGTGCTGCTGTCCCTGTTCAAAAAGCTGGAGCTGTACCGGGACGCCCAAAAGGAGGGCCGTTGGGACTCCCTGGGTGCGGTGCGGTCGGTATACGGCGCCACGGTGCTGGTGCTGGGTATGGGGGACATCGGCGGGGAATTCGGAAGCCGGTGCAAGGCCCTGGGGGCCAAGGTGATCGGTGTGCGGCGCAGCCAGCGCCCCAAACCCGACTATGCCGATGAAGTCCACCTGCTGGAAGACTTGGATGGCCTGCTGCCGCAAGCGGACGTGGTGGCCGTCACCCTGCCGGGAACGGAAGCCACCCATGGCCTGCTGAATCGGGAGCGCCTGGCCAGGATGAAAGAGGGGGCCGTGCTCTTAAACGTGGGGCGGGGGACCATCGTGGACACCGAGGCACTGTGTGACGCCCTGGAAAGCGGCCATTTGGCCGGGGCCGGGGTAGACGTCACCGACCCGGAACCCCTGCCTCCCACCCACCGGCTGTGGCAGATCCCCACCGCCGTGGTGACGCCCCATATTTCCGGGTTTTACCACTTGAAGGCCACCCACGACAGATTGGTGGGGATTTTGGTGGAGAACCTGAAGCATTTTTACGCCGGGGAGCCTTTGCGCAACCAGGTGGATTTTTCCACCGGCTACCGCAAGCTGCCCACGGTCTGAGAGAAGGAACAGAATGAGCGAACATTATCTGGACAACAGCGCCACCACCCAGGTGCTCCGCCCTGTGGCGGAGCGTGCCCTGGAGCTGATGGTGGAGGAATATGGCAATCCATCGTCCCTGCACACCCGGGGGTTCCGGGCAAGGCAGCAGGTGGAAGAGGCCCGGGTCTTGGTGGCCCAGCGGCTGGGCGCCCAGCCGGAAGAGGTGTTTTTCACCAGCGGCGGCACTGAGGCCAACAACCTAGCCCTGTTTGGGGCGGCCCAGGCCCGGAAGCGTCTGGGGAACAAGATCGTCACCACCGCGGCGGAACACGATTCCATCCTCAACACCTGCCACGAGCTGGAACGCCAAGGCTTCCAGGTGGTGTACCTGAAGCCCGACGGGGAGGGCCATCTTTCAGAACAGGCTTTGGCGGACGCCATTGACGGCAGCACCATCCTGGTGAGCGTGATGCTGGTGAACAACGAAACCGGTGCCATTTTCCCGGTGGAGGCGGCCGCCCGGGCCATCCGCCGGAACAAGGCCCCGGCCCTGCTCCATGTGGACGCTGTTCAAGGGTTTGGCAAGCTGCCCTTCACCGTGAAAAAACTGGGGGCGGATCTGCTCACCCTCAGCGGCCACAAGATCCACGCCCCCAAGGGCATCGGCGCGCTGTATGTGAAAAAAGGCACCCGGATCTTGCCCCATGTGTTTGGGGGCGGCCAGGAGCGGGGCCTGCGTTCCGGCACGGAGAGCCCCCCCCTGATCTGTGCCTTGGGGGAGGCTGTCCGGCTGCTGCCTTCTGCCGGGGAGGCCTTGGGGCAGGTGGGGGCCTTGAACCGCCTGCTGCGGCAGAAGCTGGGGGAGATCCCGGAGGTGACCATCCATTCCCCGGAGGATGCTCTGCCTTACGTGCTGAACTTTTCCGCCGGGCGGGTCCGTGGAGAAACCATGCTCCACTTCCTGGCCCAGCGGGAGGTGTATGTCAGTTCCGGGTCCGCCTGTGGGAGGGCCAAGCCCAGCCACGTGCTGGAGGCCATGGGCCTGCCGCCGGATCAGGTGACCAGCGCCCTGCGGGTGAGCTTTTCCCGGTTTTCCACCCAGGAAGACGTGGAGGCCCTGGTGGAGGGCTTGAAGCTGGGGCTGGAAACCTTGGCCCGCAGCTAGTAGCAGCTAGTAAAAGTATGGAAACGAAAATGCCGGCAAACCAGGTCCAGCGGGCTGCCGGCCATGATTTTATAGAGTTGGAGTGTAGTATGCCACAAGAAGTATTCCTTTTAAAACTGGGCGAAATCGCCTTAAAGGGCCTGAACCGCCGGGCCTTCGAGGACGTGCTCCTCAAAAATATCCGCCGCAGGCTGCAAAGCGCGGGGGAGTTCTCTGTCACGTCCCGCCAGTCCACAGTGTATGTGGTGCCCAAGGACGACAGCGCCGACATGGACCTGGCCGAAGACCGGGTTTCCAAGGTGTTCGGCGTGGTGGGCTATGCCCGGGCGGGCGTGGCCGAGAAAGACCTGCAAAAGATCTGTGAGCGGGCGGCCGGGTATTTGGCAGACCAACTGGAAGAGATCTCCACCTTTAAAGTGGAGTGCAAACGCAGCGACAAGCAGTTCCCCTACAAGTCCCCGGAGGTTTCCGCCCAGGTGGGTGGCTATCTGCTGGAACAGTTCCCCCATTTGCGGGTGGACGTCCATCATCCGGAGCTGACTGTCCGGGTGGAGGTGCGGGAACAGTACGCCTTTGTCCACGGGGACACCAAGCCTGGCGCGGGGGGCATCCCCGTGGGCACCGGAGGCAAGGCGGCCATCCTCATCAGCGGCGGGCTGGACAGCCCGGTGGCCGCTTGGATGATGGCCAAGCGCGGCGTGGAGCTGACCGCCATCCACTTTGCCAGCCCCCCTTACACCAGCGAGCTGGCCAGGGAAAAGGTGAAGCGGCTGCTGCAAAAAGTGGCCCAGTATGCCGGGCGTATCAAGTTTATCACCGTGAACTTCACCCACCTGCAGGAAGAGATCCGGGACAAGTGCCCTGAGGAGCTTTCCACGGTGATCTTGCGGCGGTTCATGCTCCGGGCGGCGGAGCGGGTGGCCCGGGATGAGGGCTGCTCTGCCCTGATCACCGGGGAGAGCTTGGGCCAGGTGGCCAGCCAGACCATCCAGGCCATCGCCTGCACCGACGCTGTGGCCACCATGCCGGTGTTCCGGCCGCTGATCGGCTGGGATAAGTCAGAGATCGTGAAAGTGTGCTATCAAATCGACACGTACGACATTTCCATCGAGCCTTATGAGGACTGCTGTACCATCTTCACCCCCAAGCATCCCCGGACAAAGCCCATCCTCCACTTTGTAGAGAGCGGCGAGCAGGCCATCGACGGTCCTGCCCTGTTGGAGGAGAGTTTGGCGAATCTGGAAACCGAGTGGGTCATGCCCTGAGCCTGCTGTGGAAAGTGGGGAAGAGCCTATGCGAAAAGAGTACAATGACCGGCTGGTGGGCTGGATCCAGCGGCGGGCTGCGAACAGATTTTCCGGAGACATCGCTTTGGTGGCAGCCTACGGCTCTCACTTTAACGGCACATCCAATCCCTGGTCCGACGTGGATTGCTATTTTATCCCCAAGGGACCCAGGGGCGAGGAGTTTGGCGCGGATTTTATCTTGGCAGGAGTGGGGTACGACCTGTTCTCAATCTCCTGGGAGCGCGCCCAAGGGATCGCCCGATTGCAAGAGCCCTTGACTCCCCTGATCGGTGATGTTACGCTGCTGTATGCCGATTCTCCCCAGGACTTGGAGCGTTTTCACGCGCTGCAAGGGGAACTGTCCCGCTGTTTGGCGGATGAGAAGCTCTGTCATACCAGAAGCCTGGAACGGTTCCAGAAGGCGGTGGAGGCGTACAGCCGGCTGGGTCTGGGAAATTTGGCAGTTAGGCGGGCTTATGCCGGCCGGCTGTTGATGTTGGCTGCCGAATCCGTCGCGCTGGAGAACGGCGCGTATTTTCACTTTGGCCTAAAGCGCCAGTTTGAGGAGCTTCAAGAGCTGCAAAAAAAGCCTCCGAACTTTTTAGAAGCCTATCTGGCGGTCATCCGTTCCGAAACAGCGGCCCAGATGGAAGCGGCCTGTAAAAGCTTGCTGAGATCTTTGGGAGCCTGGTTGGGGGCGGATTGGCAGCCTGTACCGGTTCCACCGGCCCCGCCCAGTGGGAAGAAAAACAAAAAGCTGGGGGAATTGGCGCCTTGGTATGAGGAGCTCTGCTCTACGTTCCAAAAGCTGCGGGTTTGCAGAGATGACGGGAATTGGATCCTCGCGTTTTTGACGGGCGCCTGCTTGCAGGAAGAGCTGGAATCGCTGACGGCGGAGTATGAACTCCCCTTTTTTTCAGTGCTGGACGCCTATTGCTGCGACGATTTAGGGCCTTTGGTGAGGGCGGCGGATGCTGTGGAGAGGGATCTGGCAGGGCGGATCGAGGTATGCGGCGGCCATATCAAGCGGTTCGCTACATTTGAGGAGTTCGAATCCGCTTGCCTGTGATGCTGGAAATTTGGATATCTGTCTGTTTCTATAAAATAAGAAGGAGAATGCTGTTTGAAGAAGAATAAGGCGACTGTGGGCTGACCGGGAGGCCGGCGGCGCACAGCCGATGCCTCCCAGAAGATGAACCCATCTTTTTAGGAGGTCTACGAAGTGAATCGAGAAAATAAGAGAAAATTATACGAAAAAGGCTATTACAAACACCATCCTTGTAACGAGACATTTACCTGTAAAGCCGGCGGCCGTCCGGTGACCCCGGGCGGTGCGGGGAGCGACCATCGCAACCACTGCCCCAATTGTCTAACAAGCCTCCATGTGGATATTGAACCCGGCGACCGGGAATCCGGCTGCGGCGGCGTGATGGACCCTGTGGCAGTTTGGGTGCGAAAAAACGGCGAGTGGGCCATCATCCACCGGTGCCGGCGGTGCGGGGCATTGTCCTCTAACCGGGTGGCAGCGGATGACAACCCCATGAAACTGATGAGCATTGCAATGAGGCCCTTGTGCCAACCACCCTTTCCGCTGGAATACCTCCAGGAGATGACAGACCGTATGGGTGGGCAAGGAGAGTTCCTCCGGAAGAAACCGGAGAATGACGAATAGGAGAAAACGCTATGAACGCTGAAATTATTTCCGTGGGCACCGAACTGCTTTTGGGCCAGGTGGTGAATTTAGACACCGCCATTGTGGCCCAGGAGCTTTCGGGGTTGGGGATCAACTTGCTGTATTCCGCTGTGGTGGGCGACAACGTGGACCGCCTGAAACACGCGGTGAATACGGCCATCTCCCGCAGCGGCCTGCTGATCATGACCGGGGGCCTGGGGCCCACCACAGACGACCTGACCAAGGAAACCACCGCGGCCTGTGCCGGGAAGAAACTGGTGCTGCACCAGCCAAGCCTGGACCGGCTCCTCACCTACTTCGGCGAGAAAAAGGTCAGCTCCAACCAGGAGAAGCAGGCCTGGCTGCCCGAAGGCTGTACCGTGTTCCAAAACGACAACGGCACGGCTCCCGGGTGTGCTTTCCAGACAGAGAGCGGCTGCACCATCATCATGCTGCCCGGGCCGCCTTCCGAGCTGGCCCCCATGCTGAAGAACTACGTGGTGCCCTTCTTGAAGAAGGAGCAAGAATATGTGATCGTGTCCCACAACGTGCATATTTACGGCCGGGGGGAGGCCCCTGTGGCCCAGATGCTGGATGATCTGATGGACGGGGAGAATCCCACTCTGGCGCCCTACGCCAAAGAGGGGGAGTGCTATATGCGGGTCACTGCCAAAGCCCACACCCCGGAAGAGGCCGATGCCATGTGCCAGCCCCTCATTGAGGAGATCAAGCGCCGGGTGGGGGACTTTGTCTACAGTGTGGACGTGGAAACCCTGGAAGAGCTGGTGGTTTCCCTGCTGAAGGAACAGGGGAAAAAGCTGGCCTGCGCCGAGTCCTGTACGGGCGGGCTCCTCTCTAAGCGCATCACCGATGTGCCCGGCTCTTCCAGCGTGTTTGATATGGGCTGTGTCACCTACGCCAACCAGGCCAAAGAGGATCTGCTGTCCGTTTCCAGGGAAACCTTGGAGCGGTATGGGGCCGTCAGCCCGGAAACAGCCCGGGAAATGGCCGAAGGCATGGTGCGGCGCTCCGGCAGCGACCTGGGGGTGGGCATCACCGGTATCGCCGGCCCCGATGGCGGGACGGCCCAAAAGCCCGTGGGACTGATTTACATTGCCCTCTCCGACGGGGAGCACACTTGGGTGACCAAACGTTCCCCCTTGGGGCGCACAAAAAGCCGGGAATGGCACCGCCACTGTGCCGCCAGCCAGGCTCTGGATATGGTGCGCCGGTATTTGACAGGGCTCCCAGTACAGGCGGATTATTGAGCCGGCCCCTCTGAGGGGATCGTTGAGAAAAAAAGCGGAGCCGCGTCCTGGCGGTACCGCTTTTTTTGCTTCCCCTTTTTTCAGAAACGTGTTATCATAGGGGTAAATCTAAAAGGGAATCAAATTGGAAAAGAGGGATGTTATGAAACGAAAGGCTCCAACGACCAAAGAACAGCGCCGTCAGCAGGGAAGGGAAACCCGGGCGCAGATGCGGCAGGATGTGCGTAAGCATCCTGCACTGTTCACCACCTATGTGGTGCTGCGGGTGCTTGTGCTGCTGGTGATGGTGCGGGAAGTGTTCAAGGGTGATTATTACAATGTGTTCCTTTGCGGGCTCACCCTGGTGTTGTTTATGATCCCCACCTTTGTGGAGCACCGGCTTCACATTGATGTGCCAAACACTCTGGAAATCATCATCCTGCTGTTTATCTTTTCAGCGGAAATATTGGGGGAAATCCAGGAATATTACCTCCTCATCCCGTTTTGGGACACCATGCTCCACACGATGAACGGCTTTTTGATGGCTGCCATTGGCATTGCCATGGTGGACATTTTAAACCGTTCCCAAAAATTCCGAGTGCAATTGTCCCCTGCCTTTGTGGCGTTGGTGGCTTTTTGCTTCTCCATGACTGTGGGCGTGCTGTGGGAATTTTTTGAATATGGCATGGATACCTTTTTCCACACTGATATGCAGAAAGACACCTGGATTTACACGGTTTCCTCGGTAAACCTAAATCCGGACGGCCACAACACGGCGGTGCAGGTGCCCATTGAAAGCGTGGTGGTCAACGGGGAAACGTGGCCGGGGTACCTGGATATCGGCTTGATCGACACCATGAAGGATTTGCTGGTAAACTTTATCGGCGCGGTGACCTTTTCCGTGATCGGCGCCCTGTATATCATGGGGCGCGGCAAGGGAAACTTTGCCCCCCGGTTTATCCCCCGGCTGAAAAAGGAGGAACTGCCTCCTGCCGCGGAGAAAGCGGGGCTGTTAGAGCCCATCTCCTTGGAGGAGCCTTCAGAAAGCCGGCGGAGCGATGAGAAAGGGCAGCAGAAAGACAGCTGACAAGCTGTGAAAATATCTGAGAAAATAAAAAGGAGGAGTTTGTGTTGAATACCACCATTGTTACAAAGCAAGGGGCTGTTGCCGGCGTTTTGAGCCAAGACAGCCGGACCGTCATTTTCCGGGGCGTACCCTATGCCCAGCCGCCAGTCGGGGAGCTCCGTTTCCGCCGTCCCCAGCCCCACACCCCCTGGGAGGGTGTGCTGGACTGCAAGAAGTTTGGCCCTCGTTGCCCCCAGGCGGACTTGGCTTCCATGGATTTTTACGGCAAAGAGTTTTACGATGAGATGGTGCCACCGGAAAGCGAGGACTGCCTGTATTTGAACATTTGGACTCCGGCCTCCGCTGCCCCAGGGGACAATTTGCCCGTGTTGTTCTGGATTCACGGCGGTGCGTTCATGCACGGCTGCGGCACGGAGAAAGAATTTGACGGGGAGGGCTTTGCCAAAAAGGGTGTGATCCTGGTATCCATCAACTACCGGGTGAATGTGTTCGGCTTTTTTGCCCACCCGGAGCTGGAAAAGGAGAACACGGAAGGCGTTTCCGGCAACTACGGCCTTTTGGATCAAGCGTTTGCCCTGAATTGGGTGCGTGAGAACATCGCTGCCTTTGGCGGGGACGCGGCAAAGATCACTTTGGCCGGGCAGTCGGCAGGCTGTATGAGCGTCCAGAACTTGATCTCCTCCCCCTTGACCAAGGGGATGGTCCGAGGGGCTGTTTTGCAGAGCGGCGGCGGGCTGCGCGCCCTCCATGCCACCCCCTCGAAAGAACAGTTGTGGGAGATCTCCCAGAAACTGATGGAGCACCTGGGGGTATCCACTTTGGAGGAGCTGCGGCAGGTGCCTGCCCTGAAATTGCGGGATGCTGCCTATGCTGTAAACGGCCCTGGACTGGGGTGGACGCCCCACCAGGACGGCTGGCTGCTGCCTGCCTCTGTGGACGAACTGGCGGAAACCGGCGCTATCCACGACATTGCCTACATGATCGGCTCCACGGGTAACGATATCGGGAGCGGGACACTGCTGCAGGAGAGCGGGGCCCGGTTCTGCCAGAACCAGCTGGATCTGGGCCGCAAGCCCGCCTACTTCTATTTCTTTGACCGGAAGCTCCCCGGCGACGGCGCAGGGGCGTTCCATTCCTGTGAGCTGTGGTATGAATTTGAAACCTTGGGCCGCTGCTGGCGTCCCTGGGAGGACTGCGACAGGGAACTGGCCCGGGTGATGAGCAATTATTGGGCTAACTTTGCCAAGGCCGGCAACCCCAACGGGGAGGGCCTGCCCCACTGGGAACCCTATACCCAGGAAAACCACCAGCCTGTAGTGCTGGCGGACACCGTGGGCATGAAACAGTAAAAACAGCCCGGCGAGGGGAGGATAACCCTCTGGAAAAAGAGCCGGGGACATTCCCTAAATCAGCCAAGCAAAAAAGGGCACCCAAAGTTTTGGGTGCCCTTTTTCCTTTGAGGGAATCAGTTTTTCAAGCTTTGCAAGGGAGCGGGGATCTTGCCGCCCCGGTGGATGAACTCATAGGGGGAGGCGGGGTTCACCGGCATAATGGGGCCGCTGCCCAGCAGGCCGCCGAAGTCCAACTCTTCGCCAGCCTGTTTGCCCACGGCGGGGATCACACGCACGGCGGTGGTCTTGGAGTTCACCATGCCGATGGCAATTTCGTCGGCAATGATGCCGGAGATGATCTCGGGGCTGGTGTCGCCGGGAATGGCGATCATGTCCAGGCCCACGGAGCAAACCGCGGTCATGGCTTCCAGCTTGTTCAGGGTCAGGCAGCCGCTGCGGGCGGCCTGGATCATCCCGGCATCTTCGGTGACCGGGATAAAGGCGCCGGAAAGGCCGCCTACACTGGAGGAGGCCATGACACCGCCCTTTTTCACCGCGTCATTGAGCAGCGCCAAAGCGGCGGTGGTGCCGTGGGCGCCACACTGCTCCAAACCCATGCCTTCCAAAATATAGGCCACGCTGTCGCCGATGGCCGGGGTGGGGGCCAGGGACAGGTCTACAATGCCAAAGGGCACGCACAGCCGCCGGGAAGCCTCTTGGGCCACCAGCTGGCCCATGCGGGTGATCTTAAAGGCGGTGCGCTTGATCAGCTCGGCGATCTCTGTGAGGGTGCAGCCGTCCCCGTGCTTCTTGATGGCCGCCCGCACCACGCCAGGGCCGGAAACGCCCACATTGATCACGCAGTCCGGTTCACCGGGGCCGTGGAAGGCGCCGGCCATAAAGGGGTTGTCCTCGGGGGCGTTGCAGAATACCACCAGCTTGGCCGCGCCAATGCACTCCCGGTCGGCAGTGCGCTGGGCGGTTTCCTGGATGATGCGGCCCATTTTCTCCACGGCGTCCATGTTGATGCCCGCCTTGGTGGTGCCCACATTCACGGAGGAGCACACCAGTTCCGTTTCGTCCAGGGCCTGGGGGATGCTCTCGATCAGGGCGTAGTCACCAGGGCCAAAGCCCTTGTGGACCAGGGCGGAGTAGCCGCCGATGAAGTTGACGCCCACCGTTTGGGCAGCCCGGTCCAGGGCCTTGGCAAAGTGGACGGGGGACGCCGTAGGGCAGGCCCCGGAGATCATGGCAATGGGGGTGACGGAGATGCGCTTGTTGATGATGGGGATGCCATACTGCCGGGAGATGTCCTCGCCGGTCTTCACCAGGTCTTGGGCATAGCGGCAGATCTTATCGTAGACCTTCTGAGTGGCCTTGTTCACATCGGGGTCGATGCAGTCCAGCAGGGAGATGCCCATGGTGATGGTGCGCACGTCCAGGTCTTCGTTGTCGATCATATGGATCGTTTCTAAAATTTCGTTTGTATTCAAAAAGGGGTGCTCCTTTCCATGAGTTCAGGGTGTTTTGGGAAGGCGTGTTTAGATTTTGTGCATGGAGTTGAAAATGTCCTCGTGCATCACGTGGATCTTCAAATTGGAGCTTGCCCCCAATTGGTCGAACTCGTCGGCCAAGTCTGCCACGGCAACGCTGGCGTGGGTGATGTCCACCAGCATGACCATGACAAACATATCCTGCAAAATCGACTGGGTCACCTCCAGCACGTTCACGCCTTTTTCCGCGCAGATCCCGGAAACCTTTGCCAGGATCCCCACCATATCTTTGCCAATGACGGCGATGACGGCTTTTTCCATTTTATCCATGATCCTACCATTCCTTTCACAACTCTTTGAAGTTCATTATGGCCTATCGAGGGCTTCCTGTCAAGCGCGGAATGGTTTCTGCCCGGTTTTTTTCCATTCTTCCTTCCCTTTTTCCCGTTTTTGTGGTAAGATAAACTTCAAGCCTGTGCCGGAACGCTGGCAGTGAGGCTGTGTGAAACCCGGAAAGGAAGTGCCGCTTTTGCGATACCGTTTTGCCTGTGACTGCCATAACCATTCCCACTGTTCTCCCGACGGGAGCGACTCTGTTTTGGCCATGCGCAGCCGGGCCCAGGAGCTGGGCTTGTGGGCCCACACCTTGACCGACCACTGCGAGTGCCAGGGCTTTTCCAGCCGTTACCGCCCCCGGGTGGAGCGGGCCTGGGAGGAGATGGCCGCGGAATATCCCCCCATGGGCAAGGCGCCCCAAGGGGCGGCCACCCGGTTTTACCGGGGCATTGAGCTGGGCCAGCCCAACCAGGACCCCCAAGCTGCCCAGGCGGCCTTACAGGGCCGGGACTATGACTTCGTCATCGGATCTATCCACAATATCCGGGGGTATGAGGACTTTTTCTTCCTGGACTACTTCCGGGTTGCGCCGGATTTCATCGACCAGCTCTTGAACACCTACTGGGAGGAGGAGCTGGAGGTCATTGCCTGGGGGCAGTTTGACACCCTGGCCCACCTGACCTATCCCCTGCGGTATATCCAGGGGGAGCACGGCATCCCGGTGGACCTTGCCAAACACCAAGAGGCCATTGACCAGATCTTCCGGGCGCTGATCGACGCGGGCAAAGCCCTGGAGGTGAACACCTCCGGCTACCGGCAGAAGATCGGCCGGCCGCTGCCGGACCTGCCCTTGGTGCGCCGGTACCGGGAGCTGGGAGGCGAGCTGGTCACCCTGGGCAGTGACGCCCACTGTACCCAGGACCTGGGCAAGGGCATTGAAGAGGGCATGGAGATGCTGCAGGAGGCAGGTTTCCGCTATGTTGCCCTGTACGAGCAGCGCAAGCCCATTTTGCTGCCTTTGAAATAAAAAAACGATTGCCGCGACGCCTTGGTAAGCGTCTATTCTATAGAAAAAAGGAGGAGTGTTTCCATGGCAATGGAACAGCTTTTGGAACTGTTACAGGACCAGGCCAATCTCACCTCTGCCCAGTTGGCATCCATGCTGGGGGAGAAGGAAGAAGATGTGGTGAAGGCCATCAAAAAGTATGAGAAAGAGGGTATCATCAAGGGATACCACGCCCTCATCAACTGGGAGCGCACCGAAGTGCCCCGTGCCACCGCCCTGATCGAGTTGCGGATCACCCCCAAAAAGGACACTGGCTTCGACGAGATCGCCAGCCGGGTGATGAACTTCCCCGAGGTGGAGAGTGTGTACCTCATGTCTGGCGGCTACGATTTGTCTGTCACAGTCACCGGCAAGACCATGTCGGATATTGCCTTGTTTGTGGCAAAGCGTCTGGCCACCATCGACGGGGTGCTGTCCACTGCCACCCACTTCCTGCTGACCAAGTACAAGGATGGCGGCGTGGTGTTTGCCAGCGATTACGAGGAAATTGACGAGAGAGGGAGCAATCTGTGTGATTGATTACGATACTTTGGTAAACCGCAATGTGAAGCGGATCAAGCCCTCGGGCATCCGGAAGTTCTTCGACATTGCCAACGAGATGGACGACGTGATCTCCCTTTCCGTGGGCGAGCCCGATTTCCACACCCCCTGGCACATCCGGGAGGAGGGGATCACCAGCTTGGAAAAAGGACGCACCAGCTACACCCCCAACCGGGGCTTCCTCAAGCTGCGCGCGGAGATTTCCAATTATATCGAACGCCACTACAATGTAAAATACGACCCGGAAAGCGAGATCCTGGTCACCGTAGGCGGCAGCGAGGCCATTGACCTGTGCGTGCGCAGCCTGATCAACCCCGGGGATGAGGTGCTCATCCCCGAGCCCAGCTTTGTGTGCTATGTGCCCATTACCGAAATGGCCGGGGGCGTGCCTGTGGTCATCGAAACGAAGCCGGAAAACAGCTTCCGCCTGACCCCGGAAGATTTGGAGGCAAAGATCACCAGCAAGACGAAACTGTTGATCCTGCCTTACCCCAACAATCCCACCGGCGCGGTGATGCGCCGTTCGGACCTGGAAGCCATTGCCAAGGTGGTGGAACGCCACAACCTGCTGGTGCTCTCCGACGAGATCTACGCCTCCCTCACCTACGGCAGCGAGCCCCATACGGCGTTTTCCGCCATTCCCGGGATGCAGGAGCGGACCATTTTAGTCAACGGGTTCTCCAAGTCCCACTCCATGACCGGTTGGCGGCTGGGTTATGCCATGGGCCCCAAGGAGATCATCGCCCTGATGACGAAACTTCATCAGTTCGCCATTATGAGCGCCCCCACCATGAGCCAGTATGCTGCCATTGAGGCCATGAAAAACGGCGACGATGACATTGAGTATATGCGGGGCCAGTACGATATGCGCCGTCGGCTCATTGTGGATGGCTTGAACAATATCGGCCTGAAGTGCTTTGAACCGGAGGGCGCCTTCTATGTGTTCCCCTCGGTGAAGAGCACGGGCCTCACCTCTATGGAATTCTGCGAGCGGCTGATCCACTCCCAGCGGGTGGCCGTGGTACCCGGCGACGCCTTTGGCGCCAGCGGCGAGGGCTTTGTGCGGATCTCCTACTGCTACTCCACTAAGCACATCATCGAAGCTCTGGAGCGTATGGAAGCGTTCCTGAAGGGGCTGTAATGGCGGGGGAAGTGGTGTGGCTCTCCCGGTGTGGCGGGTACGCCCCGGAAGAGCTGCTGCGGCAAATGGAAGAGGCTTTCACCGCCTTGGGGGTCTGGGGCGAAATCCGCCCCGGCATGACCGTGGTCATCAAGCCCAATCTGGTGATCAGCTCCAAGCCTGACGCTGCAATTGCCACCCACCCTGCCCTGGTAGCTGCGGTGGGCAAGTGCGTCCAGAAGGCCGGGGGAGAGGTGGTCATCGCCGAAAGCCCCGGCGGGCCTTACAACCCTGCTGCCATGAAGGCCATTTTCCGGGGCTGCGGTTACACGGATATGGCCAAAGACTGCGGCTTCACCCTGTACACAGAGTGCAAAAGCCGGGAGGTTTCCCTGCCGGGGGCAGTGCGCTGCCGCCAGCTTTCCGTGGCGGAACCCTTCCTCACCCGGGATTACCTCATCGATCTGTGCAAGCTGAAAACCCACTCCATGGTGGGTTTTTCCGGGGCTGTGAAAAACCTGTTTGGCGCAGTGCCCGGGCTGCAAAAGCCGGAGCTCCACTGCCGGTTTCCGGAGAAGCAGCCCTTCTCGGAGATGCTGGTGGACCTGTGCGACTTTTTAAAGCCAGACCTGTGCATTGTGGATGGCATCCTGGCCATGGAGGGCAACGGCCCCACCGGTGGGAAGCCTAGGAAGCTGGGGGTGCTGGGAGCCAGCAAAAGCCCCTATGCCCTGGACGTGTGCGCCACGTCCCTTATCGGCATTGCGCCGGAGAGCATCCTGATGCTGAAGGAAGCCCACCGCCGGGGGCTGGGGCCCATCTCCCCGGAGGAGTGCCGCTTGGTGCAAGAGGGGATCGCCCCTCTGGCCCAGCCTGACTTCCTGAAAGCGGAGGCCTTCAGCACGGACTTTATCGACCGGCTGCCCAAAGTGCTGCGGCCGGCGGCAAAAAAACTGACCACCCCCACCCCGAAGATCCGCAAAGCAGAGTGCGTGGGCTGCGGCAAGTGTGCGGAAAGCTGCCCCCAGCACACCATCCAGCTCCGGGATGGGAAAGCGGTGATCCACTATAAAAACTGCATCCGCTGCTTCTGTTGTCACGAAATGTGCCCCAAGCATGTGGTCGACATTCGGCGGTGGCGGGTGCTGCACTTTTAATGTCCGAAAATACGGACAAATACATCCGGCCTTACTCGGAGGATAGGATAGAAAGACCCATGAAACTGAAAGCATATGCCAAAATTAATTTGACCCTGGATGTCACAGGACGCCGGGAAGACGGATACCACACCTTGGACACGGTGATGCAGACCATCTCCGTGTGGGACGAGGTGGAGATCAAGAAGATCAACAAGCCGGGCATCCGGCTGTTCTGCAACCGGGAGTACCTTCCGGTGGACACCAAAAATACCGCGTTCCGGGCGGCCCAGTACTTTTTTGAGCATTGCGGCATCACTGGCCAAGGGCTGGCCATCAACCTCCGCAAATATGTGCCCAGTCGGGCGGGAATGGGTGGCGGCAGCGCCGATGCGGCGGCTGTGCTCCATGGCTTAAACCAGATGTTCAAAACCAATCTGCCTTTGGAAACCTTGGTGACCCTGGGGGCGCGGGTAGGGGCCGATGTGCCCTTCTGCGTGGTGGGCGGTACCTGCCGCTGCCAAGGCATTGGGGAACAAGTGCAAAAAGTGTCCCCTTTGCCGGACTGTTGGCTGGTGGTGTGCAAGCCCCCCGCAGGGATGAGCACCCCCCGTGCCTACGCGCTGATCGACCAGTTCCCCATTTCCCGGATACAGGCCACTGAGAAAATGGTGTCCCTGCTCTCCGGTGGGGACTTGCGGCGGATCGGGGAAGCTGTGGCCAACCGGTTCGACGAAACCATGAAGCTCCAGCAGGTGCGGGAGATCAAGCGGGCGATGCAAAACGCCGGCGCCTTTGGCTCCAGCATGACTGGCAGTGGTTCGGCGGTGTTCGGTATTTTCGATTCGGAAGGTGCCGCACAGGCGTGTATGCAGCAGCTGGAAGGCAAGGGAAGGCTGTATTTGGCCAGGCCCTTACCCTATAGCTGGGAGCACGCAGACAAGTAAATGGGCGCTTGCAAGCCGGGGGGTCCCCGGCTTTTTTGTCGCCTGCCGGGATGTTTGCGGTGTTTATCCTGTCGGTGGGGGCAGCGGCAGTTGCCTCTATTGTGTATGCCCGCAGGGAAGGGCTGAAAGAACAGTCCGGAAAAATGGATCATGTATAAAAAGAAAGTGGCTGTTGCAAAAGGCAACAGCCACTTTTGTGTTTCTGCAATTAGACGGAAAACCGTGCGGTGATCCGGGCGCCGCCCTCTGGGGCATTGCCGATCTCCAGGTTGCCGCCATGTTTTTGGCAGAGCACGCGGCACAGGTACAGCCCCAACCCAAAGTGAAGCTCCCCTTCCGGGGCTGGGGAACGGTCTGCCCGGTAGTAGGGGTCGGCGGCCCGTTTCAAAGCCGCTGGGGGGAACCCCGGGCCGTCGTCGGCCACTGTGAGGGACAAGGTTTTTCCTTCCAATTCCACAGTGACCCAGATGTTCCTTTTTGCGTACCGCCCCGCGTTGGAGAAGAGGTTTTCATGTACTTGGAACAGCAGCTCACTGTCCCAAAAAACGTCCCCTTCTCCACGGCTTGCAAAGTGGAATCCCTGCTCTTTGCGGAGGATCTTTCCGGTTTCTTCCAGCTGGGCGCACAGGGTGGAAAACGGGACTGTGATTTTCTGGGGCTCCAGGTCTTCCAGCCGCTGGAGGGAATTCATGCTCTCCACATAGCGCTGTAGCCTGGTAAGGCTGCGTTGCATAGTCAAGACGGTGTCCACCGTCTTTTCCGGGGACAGGTCCCCGGAAGGAAGAGCGTCCAGCAGCAGATCGCTGTACCCTTGCAGCACTGTTAAAGGGGTGCGCAGATCATGGGAAAAGGTCGCGTTTAATCGCTTGCGCTCCTCTACCGCAGTCCACAGGGAGCGGTTGTTCTCCTCCAGGGAAGCTCGCATCTTTTCAAAGGACTGGCAAAGCTTGCCTAGTTCGTCACCCGCGGGCACGGCGACTTGGAAGTCTAAATCGTTCTGAGCGATCTTTTGGGAGGCCGTGTTCAAAATAGCCAGGGGCTTTTTGATCTTCCAACGGTAGAACCACCATGCGTCCATCAAAAAGGCCAGCAAAATGGTGAGGGCAATGAAAACAGTGGCAATGGCGCTCACATGGCGGTAGAAAAAACGCAGCGGCCCTGCGGGGATAAACCGGTGCGACTCGGTGGTTTCCAAGGGGTAAATTTCTCCCGTGTCCGGGTCCACGTACGCGTATGGCAAACTGCTGTGCACATAGAGGGTTTTGCCGTCGTCAGAAACAACGCAATACTCCCCCGAGGCATCCTGGTCGGCAAAGTAGGGGGTGATATACTGGTAGTAAAGGGCGTCCCGGGCAACCGCCATGGAATAGCTCCCCAATAGGGCAAAACTGATACCGCCTAGGACGCAGAGCACCGTGGTGACGACCAAAGCGCACCGCAGGGAAATCTTTTTGTGCCAAGGGAGCCCCTGCTGGCTTTTTTTGCGTTTTTTCATTGCCATTTATATCCCACGCCCCAAACAGTGACGATCCGCTCCCCACAGCCGGCCGCGGAGAATTTTGCCCGGACCCGCCGGATGTGTTCCGCCACTACCGAGCTGTCGCCTTCGCTGTCGTATCCCCACACGGATTCATAGATCCGCTCCCGGTCGAACACCTGGGAGGGATGCATGGATAAAAGCTCTACAATATCGAATTCCTTTTTGGCCAGGTGGACCGGTTCCCCGTTTTGGTAAATGCACCGGGCACCGTAGTCGATGACCAGACCTTGGTCAAATTTCACCAGGGCTTGGCCCTGGCGGCGTTCTTCCCGGCGCAGGTGGGCCCCCACCCGCGCTAAAAGCTCCTGGGAGGAAAAGGGCTTTAAAATGTAATCGTCCCCGCCGGCGGCAAACCCCCGCACCTTGTCCGCGTCTTCAATGCGGGCGGTGAGGAACAGGATGGGGCAGTTGACGAAATCCCGGATCTGCCTGCACAGGGAAAACCCATCCATGTCGGGCATATTCACGTCCAGCAGGATCAGGTCCGGCTTTTGGGAACAAAGCGCCAATGCTTCTTCCCCTCCATAGGCCGGCAGCACCTGGTACCCTTGGCGGGTGAACAGGTCGGTCAGCAAATGGACGATGTCCGCTTCATCGTCCGCTACTAAGATCTTGTACATGGCGGTCCCCTCCTTCTTCATGGGGAATAGCATACGGGGGATTTATCAACTTTTTCTCTGAACCTTGTTAAAAAACTGCCCCGCACACCAATCCGGTGATCACTGCGGAAGCGTAGAGAAATCCGACTAAAAGGAGGTTTTCTTTCCAGTGACGGTTGTATTTGAACAGCACCGCAAGCCCCAGCCCGGCGCCGGTGCACAGCCCGGCCACCACCGCCCCGAAGGACAGGGAGCCGGACAGGTACAGCTCGGTGAGGATCACTGAGGCGGCGCAGTTGGGGATAAAGCCAATGAGCCCGGCTACAAAGGGCTGCCACACACTGCCGGAAAGCAGCACCTGAGAGATGCGGTCCTCCCCTACAAAGTGGATGGCGGCGCCCAGCACCAGGTTGATGAGCAGCAGGAACAGGGCGATCCGCAGGGTATGCACCAGGGCAGAGCGGAAGATCCCGTGTTCCTCGCAGCCGCAGTCGTGGCAGAGGTCCTCAAAAGGGTGGTCCGGATCGTTGTGGGGCAGGTGCTTCCAGAGCACATCTACCAGCACGCCGAACACACACCCTGCTGCCAGTTTCACCCCCAGCAGCAGGGCAAGGTCGGGTAGCGCCCCTGGCTGGGAGATCAAAATGGGCAGGGCCTCGTCGCTGGTGGCCAGGAAAACTGCCACCAAGGTTCCGGGGGTGATGAGCCGGCCGGCGTAAAAGTTTGCCGCTGCCACGGAGAACCCGCACTGGGGCACCAGCCCCAGCAAGGCGCCCCCCGCCGGGCCCAAGGGCCCCAGCCTTTTTAAGGCCCCGGTGAGCTTTCCGCTGGCCTTGTGCTCCAAATACTCAATGAGCAGGTAGGCCCCAAAGAGGAAGGGCAAAGTTTTCAGCGTGTCTAAAACAGCGTCCCAAAGTAGATCCAGCATAGAAACAACCTTTCTCAAAGTCCATGTTTGAAAGTGGGTTTTGCCAAAGCGGCCTGGAAGGCAGGCCTATTGAACTTTATTATAGCACCTCTGTCAAATGGGATGTATAAGCCCTCCCAAAACGCCCCATACTCTCTCCAGTTTCTGGAAAGGATGGTATTGGAACATGACCCCTGAAAAACATACTTTTGCCAAACGCTTGTTGGGAAAGGCCATGGCCTGTGGGTTCACCCTGGCTGTGATCGCCAGCTTTTTCCCCTTTGCCGCCGCCTGTGAAACCCTGCCTCAAGACGTGGTGCGCCTCCACGTGGTAGCCAACTCCGACTCGGAAGAGGACCAGGCTGTGAAGCTGTTGGTGCGGGATGCCGTACTGGAGGAGGCCGCCCGCTGGTACGGGGATGCCTCCTCCATGGAAGAGGCCAGCGCCGTGTTGTGCACCCATTTGCAGTCCCTGACGGGGACCGCCCGGAAGGTGCTGGAAGAGCAGGGCTTTTCCTATTCTGCCCAGGCGGAGATGACCGAAATGTACTTTACCACCCGGGATTACGGTTCGTTCCGGCTGCCTGCGGGGCGTTACCGGACGCTGCGGGTCACCCTGGGAGAGGGTGTCGGAAAAAATTGGTGGTGCGTGGTGTTTCCCACCTTGTGCTTGCCGGCGGCCAGCCAGGACAATGCCCTGCTGACCCTGCCGGACGGGGAGCGGGAAGTGGTGGAAAGCCAAGGCGATTACCAGGTGAAATGGAAAGCGGTGGAGCTTTGGCAGGCTTTGCGGGAATTTTTCCGGGAGTGATGCACTTTCCCTGGGCAGGGGGAGTGTGGTATAATGAATTCCTAAACGTACCGAACTAGGTACGTGAAAACTTGAATTGTCCTGTGCGGGCACGCACCGCCACGAAGACGTTCTTTGACACCTTTCTTTTTCTTTCATGAAGGGTGGGGGAGGGGAGAGAAATGCTGCAATTTGTCCTGGGAAGAGCGGGCAGCGGAAAAACAGAATACCTGCGCCGCCTGCTGGCTGACAGGAGCCTGTCCGGTTTAGATAGCACGGTGATGATTGTCCCGGAGCAGTACACCTTTGAAACGGAGAAAGCTATGCTGCGCCTGGCCGGCCCTGTCCGGGGAAACGCCATCCCGGTGTACAGCTTTACCCGCCTGGCGGAAGCAGTGTTCCGGAAAGAGGGGGGCGCCGTGGGCCGCAGGCTCAGCGACGGGGGCAGGCGCATTTTGATGGCCTCCGCCATTGAGGCCTGCCAGGACCGGTTGGAGGTCTACGCAGCCGCGGCGAAAAGCGGCCGGGTCACCGACGTGATGCTCACTGCGGTGAACGAAATGAAGATGTGCGGCATCTCACCGGAGGAACTGGGCCATACCGCCCGGGACTTGGGAGGCAGCGGCCTGGGGAAAAAACTCTCGGAGCTTTCCCTGCTGTACCATACATACGATGCGCTGGTGGCTGCCTCCTACCTGGATTCCCGGGATGACTTGACAAGGCTCTCCCAGGCTTTGGAAACCAGCAGCTTTTTTGAGGGGCGTACCGTGGCAGTGGACTCCTTTGAGGGTTTTACCGCTCAGGAGGTGGCTGTCCTTACCCAGATCATGCGCCGGGCGGACCAAGTGATCGTTTCCCTGTGCACCGACGGCCTGGACCACACCGGCACAGGGCTGTTTGCCTTGGTGGACCGCACCCTCCACCGCCTTTCCGCTGCCGCAGCGGAAAATGGGGTCAGTGTCCAGCCGCCGGTGATGCTCACCGGGGCGCCCAGGTTCCAAAACGAGAATTTGAAGCTGGTGGAAGCCCAGCTGTTCTGCGCCGGGGAAACCATGACTTCCCCGGACCATGAGGGCATCACCGTGTTTGAGGCCCGTGACCCCTACGAGGAAGCGGAGTTCGCGGCGGCCACTATCCGCCGCCTGGTGACCCAGGAGGGCTGGCGCTATCGGGATTTCTCCATCATCTGCCGCAGCCCGGAGCGCTATTATGGCTGCCTGGACGCCGCCTTGAAAAAGCGGGACATCCCCTGTTTTGTTTCCCAGCCCGCCCGGGTGGATGGGGAGCCGGTGACCCGGTTTGTGCTGGGTGCCTTTGAGGCGGTGCTGGGGGGCTACCCCACTGAGGCTTTGCTGGAAATGCTGAAAACCGGCGTTTCCGGGTTTACCGCCGAGGAGATCTCCAGCTTGGAGAATTACGCCTACCTGTGGAAGATCGGCGGCACCGGGTGGCGGCAGGAGTTTGTCCGCCACCCCCAGGGGTTTGGCAAGGAGTTTACCCCGGAGGACACCCAGGAGCTTGCCCGGCTCAACCAGCTGCGGCAGAGGCTCATCGGCCCCTTGGAGCGTTTTGCCGCCCGGACAAAGGACTCCACTGGCAGCGCGATCTCCCAGGCGGCCTACATGATGCTGATGGCCTATGGCATGGAGGAAAACCTGCCGGCCTATTGCTTGGCTTTGGAAGAAGCCGGGGAGGCTGCCCTGGCGAAAAAGCAGCTGCGGGTGTGGGACCTGCTTATGGAGATCCTGGACCAGATGCGGGCCATTTTAGGGGACCGTCCCCTTCCTCGGGAACGGTATTACCAGCTGTTAAAGGAGGTCATCGCTGGGGAGGATGTGTCGGAGATCCCCCAAACCGTGGACCAGGTGATCTTCGGCACTGCGGAACAGGTGCGGCAGTCCTCCCCCCGGGCGGCGTTTTTGATCGGCGCGGCCCAAGGGGAGTTCCCCCTGGCCCCCAAGTCCAGCGGCGTGTTCTCCGATGCCGAGCGCCGGGAGCTGATTGCCCGGGAGCTTCCCCTGGGTGACCCCCTGGAGCAGCGGGCCATGGAGGAGCGGTACCTGGCCTATTCGGTGGCCTGTGCCCCCTCTCAGCGGCTGTATGTCAGCTGGCCCCGCGCCGCTGACGGGGAGGACAAAGAGCCCAGCGAGCTGGTCACCGCCCTGCTGGGGATTTTCCCCACCTTGCGGCCTTTGCGGGACTTGCCGGACGTCTATTTTGCCAACTCCAAGGAGGCGGCTTTCACTCGGCTGGCTGCCCGATTCAGCCAGACTGACAGCGCCTCGGGGGCTCTGCGGCAGCTGTTTGAGGGCGACCCTGTCTATCGGGGCCGGGTGGGGGCCTTGGAGCGGGCCGCAGGCCGGGGAGAGGAGCAGCTGGAGGACCCTGCCTTGGCCCAGGAACTTTTTGGAAAACGTCCCTTCCTTTCCCCCACCCAGGTGGAGGTGTACCATCAGTGCCCTTTCCAGTACTTTTGCCGGTATGGGTTAAACGCAAAGGAACGCCGTCCCGCAGAGGTGGACGTGCTTCAGTACGGCACCTTGATGCACTTCCTGTTTGAGCGGATCTTCCGGGAGCCGGCCCAGGTGCGGGCCGGGTGGAACGAGGAGGAGCTGGAGGGGCGGGTGTCCGGGCTGATCCAGGAGTATGCCCAGGAGAACATGGGCGGCCTGGGGCTGCTTTCTGGCCGGGAAAAGTACCGGCTTTCCCGGTTGTGCCAGTCGGCCTGCAAGCTGATCCGCCACGTGGAGGAGGAACTTGCCCAAAGCCAGTTTTTGCCCCAGCATTTGGAGTGGGGACTGGGTTATGGGAAAGATGCCCCGCCCTTAGAGATCCTCACCGCTAAGGGAAAAGTTACCGTGGGGGGGACCATCGACCGGGTGGACTTGTATGTGGACCCCCAAGGCAAGCGCTTTGTGCGGGTTATCGACTACAAGACCGGGCGGAAGACCTTCCGGCTGGGGGACGCCCTGTATGGCCTGAATATGCAGATGCTTGTGTACTTGGCGGCCTTGGTGGAAAACGGCCAAGAGTTCCCTGCGGGGATCCTGTATATGCCCGCAGCGGAGCCCTCTGTGTCCGTGGACCGGGGTACTGGAGAAGATAAGATCAAGGCGGAGGCGGACAAGCAGATGAAAATGAGCGGCCTGGTGTTAAGCGACCAGGAGATCCTCTTGGCCATGGAGGCTGGGGCCAAGGGGCGGTTTATCCCCGCGTCCCTGAATAAGGACGGCAGCCTGGGGCGGTTCAGTTCGGCCCTGGATGGGGAGCAGCTGAAAACAGTGCTGGACTACTCCAAACGGCTGATCGCCACCATGGGGGAGGAGCTGCTTTCCGGCCGGGTGGAGGCCGCCCCCAACCGGAAGAATAAGATCCCTTGCCGCTGGTGTGCTTACGGCCCGGTGTGCGGCAAGGAGTTTGACGAGAAGGACGTGGAGCAGGACAAGACCACCTCCCAGGAGGCGCTGCTCCAAATGGAGGAAGCTTTGGGGAAAGGAGGAGATCGCCATGGCTGAGATGCGTTGGACCGACAGCCAGCAAGACGCCATTTCCGCCCGCAGGGGCACTGTGCTGGTAGCGGCGGCAGCTGGGTCGGGGAAGACGGCGGTGCTGGTGCAGCGGGCCATTGAACGGCTCACCGACCCGGCAAACCCCACCAATGCCGACCGGATGCTGATTGTCACCTTTACCAAAGCGGCAGCCGCAGAGATGCGCGCCCGTCTGGAGCGGCGGCTCCATGACCTGCTGCGGGAGCATCCTGGGGACCCCCACCTGCGGCGGCAGAGCATTTTGCTCTCCCAGGCCCACATCGGCACGGTGGACAGCTTCTGTGCGGAGATGGTCCGGGAGTTTTTCCACCTGCTGGACCTCTCCCCAGATTTCAAGATCGTTTCCGACAAGCAGGAGGATGAACTGACCCACGCTGCCTTAAACGAGGTGTTGGGGGAGGCCTTTGAGTCCGGCACGGTGGCCTCCTTGGCAGACGCCTTTGCCGGGGAGCGGGACGACCGCCGCTTGATGGAAATGGTCCTCACCCTGTACCGGTTTATGCAGAGCCACCCCTTCCCGGAGAAGTGGCTGGCGGAAAAGGTGGCCATGTACTTCCCCGGCCCGGAAGAACAGGCTTCCCTGTCCCCCTGGGAGCGGGTGATCGTGGCCTATGCCCAGGAAACGGCTTCCCACTGTGTGGGGCTGCTGTCCCGGGCCTTGGAGGAGTGCCGGGAGGACCCTGCGGTGGAAAAAGCCTTTTACGCCCCCTTGGAGAAGGACCGTGCCTCCTTCCGGGAGATGGAGGCTTTGGCGGCCCAAGGGGATTGGGACGGCCTTTCCCAGTGGGTGGGGGGCTTCAAGCCCGCCCCCGCCAAAGCGCCCAACGGCTACAAGGACGACCCTCTGACGGTGCGGGTGAAAGCTTACCGGGACGGGGCAAAGTCTGCGGCGGAGGAGCTGCAAAAATACCTTTCCACCGGCCGGGAAGCCTGTGCCCAGGAAACTGCCCAAACCGCCCCCCTGGTTCGCGGCCTGGGGGGGCTGACCCTGGCCTTTTCCCAGCGGTACCAAGAGAAGAAGCGGGCTGGAAACTTTTTGGACTACAGCGACCTGGAGCACCAGGCTATCCGGCTGTTTTTGGGGGAGGACGGCACCCCCACCGCCGCTGCCCGGGAGGTGGCCGCCCGGTTTGACGAGATCATGATCGACGAGTACCAGGACATCAACGAGGTGCAGGATTCTCTGTTCCGGGCTGTGTCCCAGGAGGGGAAAAACCTGTTCATGGTGGGGGACGTGAAGCAGAGTATCTATGGCTTCCGCCGGGCCATGCCGGAGATCTTCCTGCGGTGCCGGCGGGCTTTCCAAAAGTACGACCGGAAGAAGGACGCATACCCGGCCTATATCGTGCTGGACCGGAATTTCCGCTCCCGGGAGGAGGTCACCAGCACGGTGAACTTTGTCTTTTCCCGGCTGATGACCCAGCAGACCGGCGACATGGATTACACCGGGGAGGAACGCCTTGTCTGCGGGGCGGATTACGCCCCCAAGGAAGGTTGTGAAACAGAACTGCAATTCATCGCCCGGGAGGCCGGTGTCCCGGCGGAGGAGGCGGAAGGCGCCTGGATCGCCCAGCGGATCCGCCAGCTGGTGGAGGGTGGCTTCACCGTTTCCGATAAAGAGGGGGAGAGGCCTGCGGGCTACGGGGATTTCTGCATCCTGCTGCGCAGCGCCAACCAGTATGCCTACGCCTATGCCCAGCAGCTGCAGGCCCACGGCGTGCCGGCCAGGGCCTCGGTGGCAGGGGGATTTTTCCAGGCGGCGGAGGTGCGTGTGATGCTGTCCCTGCTGCGGGTGATCGACAACCCCAACCAGGACATCCCCCTGCTTTCGGTGCTGATGAGCCCCCTGTATGGGTTCTCCGCTGACGATACCGCCCGCCTGCGGCTGGAGGACCGTGACGTGCCGGTGTACATCTCCCTGCTGCGGGCTGCCCAGACGGACCCCCGGTGCGAGCGGGTGATCCGGGAAATCGGCCAGTACCGGGCGGTGGCAGCCACCATGCCCTCGGATTCTTTCCTCAACTACCTTTACAGCAAGACCGGCTACCCCGACATGGCCTTGGCCATGGAGAACGGGGCGCAGCGCCTGGCCAACCTACGCCTGCTGGAGAAGTACGCCCGGGACTATGAGGATTCCGGGTACCACGGCGTGTCCGGGTTTGTGCGATTTTTGGACAGGCTGAAAGACAACAACTCCGACCTCCAGGCGGCAGAGCTTTCCCCCACGGACCGCAACGCCGTCACCGTGATGAGCATTCACAAGTCCAAGGGGCTGGAGTTCCCCGTGTGCATTGTGGCGGGCTGCGGCCGGAACTTTGTTTCCGACCAGCGGGCGGAAGTGCTGCTCCACCCGGAACTGGGACTGGGGGTCAAACTCCGGGACCGGAAACGCTCCGCCCGGTTTACCACCACTGCCCGGGAAGCCATCGGCCTGGAAACAGCCCGTTCCTCCGCGGCGGAGGAGCTGCGCATCCTCTATGTGGCCTTGACCCGGGCCAAGGAGAAGCTGATCTTGGTGGGCTCCTGGGAGGACCCTGCCCGCACGGCTTCCAAGCTGGCCTTGGAGCTTACAGGGGACGGCCCCTCTCCCTACACGGTGCGCCGTGGGAAAAACGCCGCTCAGTGGCTGCTGCTGTGTGCCCTGTGCCATCCGGATGGAGCCCAGCTTCGCCAGGAGGCCGGCGCCCCGGCGGAATGCGTCGTCCGGGAGGACTACACCCCTTGGAAGATTGCCCTGAGCCACTACCAGCCCCAGGAGGCGGCAGCCCAGACCCAGGCTCCCGCGCCGGAGCCCCCCGATCCCCAGCTCTATGACGAGTTGGTGGAGCAGGTGAATTTTGTCTATCCCCATGAGGCGGCGGTGGCCATCCCCGCGAAAGTTGCGGCCTCCAAATTGGCCGCCCAGCAGGACGGCAGCGGGGAGATCACCCTTTCCCGGCCGGCTTGGCTGGGGGAGCAGGGGATGACCCCTGCCGAGCGGGGCACGGCCCTCCACGCCTTTATGCAGTTTGCAGACTTCCCCGCCGCCCTGGCTGACCCCCAAGGGGAGCGGGAGCGCTTGGTGGAGATGGCGCTGCTCACCCCGGAACAGGGGGCAGCGGTGGACCTTTCCCGGGTGGGGAAGTTTTTGGAAAGCCCCTTGGGGAAGCGGGTGCTCCACTCTTCCCAGGTGGAGAAGGAGCGCCGGTTCACCGCAGTGATCCCGGCCTCTTTGGCGGAACCGGAAGCTTCTGCCGGCGAGGAAGAGGTGATCCTCCAGGGGGCGGTGGACTGCACCTTTGTAGAGGACGGATGCCTGCACATCATTGACTTTAAAACCGACCGGGTGCCGGACATGGAAGAGCTATGGCAGCGGTATCAGGCCCAGCTTCAGCTGTACGGGTATGCCATGGAGGAGGTTTCGGGGCTTCCGGTAGGGGAACTGATCCTTTACTCCACTTGGCTGAACCGGGCCAGTTCCCGCCCCTTTGGGAAAACGCCCTCCAAAGCCCATTGACAACTGCGGAGCCGGGATTGTACTATAGGGATGGAATTGTTTGTCGGATCTAGAAAGTGTGCCGGAAAAGTCCGGCAGGGAGGTTTGTATGATTACCCAAGGCTTGCACACCCGTTGGACGTTGGAACTGCCCAGCCAGGAAAAAATACCTGCCACAGTGCCCGGCTCGGTCTATACCGCCCTGCTGGATGCGGGGCGCTTGGAAGACCCCTTTTACCGGGACAATGAGGGGAAGGCCCTAGCGCTGATGGAGCACGATTACCGCTATGCCACGGTTTTTACCCCGGACCCGGCCATTTTGGAGTGCCCCCACCAGGTGCTGCGTTTTGAGGGCGTGGACACCGTGGCGGATATCCGCCTCAATGGGGTACTTTTGGGCCATGTAGAAAATATGCACCGCACCTTTGAGTTTGACGTGGCGGGCATTTTGCGGCCGGGGGAAAACGGCCTGCAGGTGAAGCTCTATTCCCCCACCCGGTGGATCCGGGAGAAGTATGGGGAAGAGCCTGCCGACGGCACCAGTGACGCCATGGAGGGCTTTGCCAACCTGCGCAAGGCCCACTATATGTTTGGGTGGGACTGGGGCCCCCATTTGCCTGATGCCGGCCTGTGGAGGCCCGTGTCCCTGCTGGGCATTTCAGGAGGGAGGCTGTCCTCGGTGCACATCCGGCAGCACCATCGACAGGGCAAGGTGAAGCTGGAAATACACCCGGAACTGGATTTTGTTTCCGTAAAGGATATCTCCTATACAGTTTGGCTGGAAGGCCCCCAGGGAAATGTGGAGGAATATGCCCATTCTCCCAGGGAAATCCTGGTGGAACACCCACAGCTGTGGTGGCCCCGGGGCTATGGGGAGCAGCCTCTTTACACTGTAAAGGTGACTGCCTTTTCAAACGGAGAGGTTTTGGACACCTGGCAGGGTCGGATCGGCCTGCGCACGGTGACGGTTTCCCGGGAGAAGGACGCCTGGGGGGAGAGCTTTGCCCATGAGGTCAACGGGGTGAAGATCTTTGCCATGGGCGCGGATTACATCCCGGAAGACAACCTGCTCTCCCGGGTCACCCCGGAAAGGACCCGCAAGCTGTTGGAACAGTGTGCAGCGGCCAATTTTAATTGTATCCGGGTTTGGGGCGGCGGCTGCTACCCCAGCGGCGCCTTCTTTGATGCCTGTGATGAATTGGGCCTGCTGGTTTGGCAGGACTTGATGTTCGCCTGCGCGGTGTACAACCTGACCCCCGCTTTTGCCCAGAACATCCGGGAGGAGATCCGGGACAACGTGCGGCGGCTGCGCCATCACGCCAGCTTGGGCCTGTGGTGCGGCAACAACGAAATGGAACTGTTTGTGGACCAGGGCACCTGGGTGCGCTCCCACAAGCAGAAAGCCGACTACATCCGGATGTACGAGTACCTCATCCCCGAAGTGCTCCGGCAGGAGGACCCGGACACCTTCTATTGGCCTGCCAGCCCCTCGTCCGGCGGCGGGTTCGATTTCCCCAACGACCCCACCCGGGGCGATGTACACTACTGGGACGTGTGGCACGGCCAGGAGCCCTTCACCCAGTACCGGGAGCACACGTTCCGGTACGTGTCGGAGTTCGGCTTTGAGAGCCTGCCTTGCCTTGCCACCATCAAGACCTTTTCCCAGCCGGAAGACTGGAACCTGTTTTCCTATGTGATGGAGCGCCACCAGCGCTGCGCCAAAGGGAGCGCCCTGATGCTGTCCTATTTGCAGCAGATGTTCCTCTATCCCACCGGGTTCGAAACCCTTTTGTACGCCTCCCAGCTGCTCCAGGCTGAGGCCATCCGCTACGGGGTGGAGCACTTCCGGCGACAGAGGGGGATCTGCATGGGGGCGGTGTACTGGCAGCTCAACGACTGCTGGCCTGTGGCCAGCTGGTCATCTATCGATTACACCGGCCGGTGGAAAGCCCTGCACTACTACGCTAAGCGGTTCTTTGCCCCGGTGCTGCTCTCCTGCTGCGAGGAGGGGATGCTCTCCCAGCGGCCCAACGTCAACGCAGAGCCGAAGCCTCTGGAGAAAAGCGTGCGGTTCTCGGTGTGCAACGAAACCACGGAGGACAGGGCCCTGGTGGTGAAGTGGGCCCTGCGGGACAAACTGGGGAACATCCAGCGGGAGGAAACCATCTCCCTGCAGGTTGCTGCCCTGACCAGCGCGTGGATGGACAAGGTGGAGCTTCCCGGCCTGGACCCCATGGAGGAGTATGTCAGCTATGACCTGTTTGAAGGGGGCCGGAGGGTTTCCGGCGGCACGGTAATTTTTTCCCCGCCTAAGTATTTCCGCTATGCCGACCCAAAGCTTGTCTGCCGGGTGGAAGGGGACGAGATCGTGGTGGCCGCCAAGGCATACGCGAAAAGTGTGGAGATCCAGAACGAAAACCAGGATTTGCTCCTTTCCGACAACTATTTTGATATGAATGCCGGGGAAACCCGGGTAAAGGTGCTTTCCGGTTCCACGGAGGGCCTTCGGCTGCGCAGTGTGTACGATATCCGCTGACCAGCGTGCCGCTGGATCTAAGCCGCGTTACGCGCCCCAAGGGCGCTTGCTTGGGCAGGCGGGGTCGGACTGCTGCCCGCGGAGCTGGCTGGGCGCATAGGGCAGGTTTTTGGCTCTGTGGCGTGCCGCTGGACCCAAGCCTCGCTGCGCGTCCCAATGGCGCTTGCTTGGGCAGGCTTGTGCCCACCCAAGGAGCTTTCCCAAGCAAGAAGGATTCCAGTCGATGGGGAACGGCGTCCACCGGCGGTGAAAAAACTGCGAAAATTCTGGGAAATCCCTTGACAGGGGCAGTGGAAGAGGATATAATAATTTCTCGGTAAAACAAAGCGGAGCAGCAAGCTCCCACCCGTGCAGTTCTGTCTGACACAGGTCAATATCCCAGAAGGCGGCAAGCGGTTGTGCTGGCTGGCCGGGATGGGGTCCTCTTTTTCAGAGGATCGCTTTGGGGCGTTGATTTGCGGGCAGAAACAGTTCTGCCCGCTTTTTGTGTGCTTGCCGTCCGCCCAAAACAGCTTGAGAACAACGTGTGATGGAGGTGCTACCCATTAGCAAACAGGAACTGCAGATCAACGAACAAATCCGTGATAAGGAGCTCCGCGTCATCGATGCCGACGGCACTCAGCTGGGGATCATGTCCCTGCGCCAGGCCTTGGAGATCGCAGAGCAGAAAAATCTGGACCTGGTAAAGATCGCTCCCCAGGCAAACCCGCCGGTGTGCAAGATTATCGACTACGGCAAGTACCGGTTTGAGCAGGCCAAGCGGGAAAAGGAAGCGAGAAAGAACCAGCGTGTCGTTGAGATCAAGGAAGTCCGCCTTTCCCTCAATATCGATACCCACGATTTCGAAACCAAGAGGAACCATGCCCTGCGGTTTATCTCCGAGGGCAACAAGGTGAAGGTTTCCATCCGGTTTCGCGGCAGGGAGATGGGGCACCCCGAGCTGGGGCAAGAGATCATGCAGCGTTTTGCCGGCGCCATGAGCGAAGTGGCCAACGTGGAAAAGCCCGCCAAACTGGAGGGCCGCACCATGCTGATGTTCCTGGCCCCTAAGCCAGCAAAATAACAGTTGTTTCAAAATACCTAAGGAGGAACGTATCATGCCGAAACTGAAAACTCACAGCGGCGCGAAAAAGCGCTTTAAACTTTCCAAAAATGGAAAGGTCATCCGCGGCCATGCCAACACCAGCCATCTTTTGAATGGCCATGGCAAGACCCCCAAGAGCAAGCGCGCTATGCGCGGCACCACCGTGACCGACAAGACCAACGTGGCCGCCATCAAGCGGATGCTGCCCTACAAATAAGGACGGGCCTTTGGGATGAGCGGTGTGCCCGGCACGGCCGGCGGCCACCGCAGCGCAACAAGATTTCGAGTGTTTTACCCATAGAAAGGATGGTATTGGAATGGCTAGAGTCAAGGGCGCGATGATGACGCGCAAAAGAAGGAAAAAGGTTTTAAAGCTTGCAAAGGGATACTGGGGCGCCAAGAGCCGTCACTTTAAAATGGCCAAACAGGCCGTTATGAAATCCGGCAACTATGCGTTTATCGGCCGCAAGCAGCGCAAGCGCGATTTCCGCCGCCTGTGGATCACCCGTATTTCCGCGGCTTGCCGCATGAACGGCATCAACTATTCCACCTTTATGAATGGCCTGAAGAAGGCGGGCATCACCCTGAACCGGAAGATGCTCTCCGAGATTGCCATTGCCGATGCGGCTGGTTTCACCGCTCTGGTGGAGAAGGCCAAGGCTGCTTTATAAAAAGCTGAGAGTGCGCCCGAGGCAAGGGATTGCCTTGGGCGTTCCTGTTATTTTCCCCCTGTCACTGCCCTGACGGGGAGCTTCTAAAAGGAGAAAACTATGGACACCATCACCAGCAGGCAAAACAAAATTGTCCGGGAAGCGGCGGCACTGCTCTCTTCCGCTGAAGAACGGAAGCGGCGGGGGCAGTTCCTTTGCGAGGGGGCCCGGCTGTGTGAGGATGCCGCCCGTTCCGGCGTGGGGATCCTCCGCTGCTTTTTTACCGCCCAGGCACAGCGGAAGTATGCCCGCTATCTAGAGCCGGTGTTGTCCGCCGCCGGGGAGTCCTTCCAGGTGTCTGACCACGTGGCCCCGCTGCTTTCCTCCACCAAGCATCCCCAGGGGGTGTTCTGCCAGTGCCGCTGGCCCCAGGGGCTGCTGGCGGGCGGTTCTGTGGAGGAAGCCTCTTGCGCAGTGCTGGAAGACCTGCAGGACCCGGGCAACTTAGGCACCATCCTGCGCACGGCGGAGGCTTTGGGGGTCACCCAGGTGTACCTGCTGGGAGAGTGCTGCGACCCCCTTTCCCCCAAAGCGCTGCGTGCGTCCATGGGGGCGGCATTCCGGCTGGGGCTGTGGATGGAGCCTTCCCGGGAGAAGCTGTGTTCCCAGCTGGAAGCCCAGGGGTTCTCGCTGCTTGCCTCTGTGCCGGACAGCGCCGCTCTCCCGGTGACCCAGGTGGACTTCTCCCAGGGAAAGCACGCGGTGTTCATCGGCAACGAAGGCAATGGCCTGCGGGAAGAAACCATTGCCCGGTGCCGGCGGGTGACCATCCCCATGGCAGGCCGGGCAGAGTCTTTGAATGCCGCGGCGGCAGCCACCATTTTGCTGTGGGAAATGGGACGGGCTGCCGGGAGGGGGGATTGCCATGGATGACCGCGCCTATTGGATTTGGATGCAGCACGCTTTTGGGGAGGGCAGCCCCATGCCTTGGAGGATCCATCAAAGCGTGCCCGGCGGGGCGGAGGGCTTTTATCGCGGCGGGCCGCGGCTGTGGAATTCTTTGGAAGTCATCCGAGAAAAGGACGCTGCCGCCCTCTACAGCTTTTCCCTGGAAGAGGCCGAGGCCCAGCTGGAATATGCCCAGCGGGTGGGCTGGCAAGTGATTACCCCGGAGTGTGGAAAATATCCCCTGGCACTGAGGAATATTTTCGACCCGCCTGCGGTATTGTATGGAAAAGGCCGCCTTCCCGATTGGGACAGCCAACCGGTGATCGCCGTGGTGGGCGCCCGGAAGGCCATAGCCCGTTCGGAGGAAAAAGGGAAAGAGTTTGGTTACCAGCTGGCCATTGGCGGTGCGGTGGTGGTCACTGGAGGGGCGGTGGGCATTGATGCCGCCGTCACCCTGGGTGCTATGAGCGGGGAAGGCCCGGTGGTCAGTGTGCTGCCCGTGGCATTGAACAGTTCCTATGTGAGTAAGAACGCTTTTTTGCGAGAGAGCATCCTGGAAAAGGGCGGGGCCCTGCTTTCCGAGTTCTTTTCCCAGCAGTCCCCGGGGTACGGCACCTTCCAGATGCGCAACCGGTTGATTACCGGCCTTTCCTGCGGCGTGCTGCTGATCCAGGCAGCACGGAAGAGCGGCACGGTGATGTATGCCCGGTTTGCCAAGGAACAAGACCGGGATGTGTTCGTGTGGCCCGGTGAGAGGGATTCGGCAGCCTTTGCCGGCGGTTGGGATTTGATCGCCGACGGCGCTAAAGCGGTGAGCCGCGGGGAGGACATTTTAGAGGAATACGCCCACCGGTTCCAAGGGCTGCACAAAATCGTGCCCCTGTTCCCTCAAAACGGCTCTTTCCAGGAGGAACCCTTGGCTGCCCTGGCCGACCCGGGCCAGCCCCAGCTTACCCCGGAGCAAGCCGTGGCCCTGGATGCTTTGGGGGAAGCCCCCCAGTCGGTGGCCCGGTTGGAGGAGGCGGTGGGGTTCCCTGCCGGCAAGTTGCTGGGCGCCTTGACGGAACTGGAGCTGATGGGTCTGGCGGAAGCCTGCCCGGGCAAGCGGTACCGCCGGTGCAGCCCCAGCCCCGTTCAGCCGGAAAAAGAGGGGAGCTCCTCCCCGCTGACCATGACCGGTGAACAGGCGGTTGTGCTCTCCTGTTTGAAGGGGGAGCCCCAGTCTGTGGGGCAGCTGGAGGAGGCCGCCGGCCTCCCTGCCGGGAAGCTGTTGGGCATTTTGACGGAGTTGGAATTGATGGGGCTTGCGGAGTCCTGCCCAGGCAAACGGTACCGCCGTTTGTGAGAAAGGTTTCGCCAAATTTATCAATTGACAAACACTCCCCGCCGGAGTATTGTAAAATGGATCTGGATACGTCCAGAAGGGACGCCGGGGCCTTGCGCGGGACGGCTGCGGCAGGCGGGCGTCCGGGAAAATCCAGCCTGGAAGACGCCGGGCGGAGGAAAAGGAGTAAAGAAGCGAATGTCGAAACTGGTCATTGTGGAGTCGCCTTCCAAGGCGAAAACCATTCAAAAATATTTGGGAAGCGGTTATGAGGTGATGGCCTCCATGGGCCATGTCCGCGACCTGCCCAAAGCCCGTTTGAGCGTGGACGTGAAGGACCACTTCAAGCCGAAGTACAGCATTATCAAAGGCAAAGAGAAGCTGGTGAAAGAGCTGAAAGAAGCCGCCGCCAATTCCGACGGCGTGCTGCTGGCCACCGACCCTGACCGGGAAGGGGAGGCCATCTCCTGGCACCTGGCCTACATCCTGGGGCTGGATGAAAATTCCCAGGACCGTGTGACTTTCAACGAGATCACCCGCACCGGCGTGGAAGAGGGGATGTCCCATCCCCGGGCCATAGACCTGGACTTGGTGAACGCCCAGCAGGCCCGGCGCATCCTGGACCGGCTGGTGGGTTACACCCTCAGCCCGTTTTTGGCCAAGACCATCCGCCGGGGGCTTTCCGCGGGACGGGTGCAGTCGGTGGCTGTGCGGATGATCGTGGACCGGGAAGAGGAGATCAAGGCTTTTGTGCCCCAGGAGTACTGGACCATCGACGCCAAACTTACCGCGCCCCCCAGCAAGGCGGTGTTTGCCGCTGCCTTTTACGGGGACGAGAATGGGGAGATCAAGATCAACTCCAAAGAGGAGTCGGACCAGCTGTTTGCCGACTTGGAAAAGGAAGAGTTCCTGGTTTCCGCTGTGAAAAAGGGCAAGAAAAACCGCTCTCCCGCCCCGCCGTTTATCACTTCCACCTTGCAGCAGGAGGCCAGCCGGAAGCTGGGCTTCCAGGCACGGCGCACCATGAAGGCCGCCCAGGAGCTGTACGAAGGCGTGGAGATCGAGGGCATGGGCTCCATCGGTTTGATCACCTATATGCGTACCGACTCTTTGCGGATTTCGGAAGACGCCATTAAGGACGCCGCCACCTATATCGAGGAGCGGTGGGGCAGCAAGTACCTGCCCTCAAAGCCCCGGCACTTCAAGTCCCGTGCCAACGCCCAGGACGGCCATGAGGCCATCCGCCCCTCCACCATCAGCCTGACCCCGGACCAGGTGAAAAGCTCCCTGACTTCGGACCAGTATAAGTTGTATAAGCTGATCTGGGAGCGGTTCATCGCCTGCCAGATGGCAAACTGTGTCATGAACACCACCCAGGCCACCATCAGCGCCGGGAAGTACCTGTTTAAGGCTTCCGGGTTCAATGTGGCCTTTGAGGGCTTTACCACTCTGTATGAAGAGAGCAAGGACGAGGAGGAAAAGGCCGGCAAGGACCTGCCTCCCTTGGAGGTGGGCATGAAGCTGAAGGTCAAGGACCTGAAGGGCAACCAGCACTTCACCCAGCCCCCGCCGCGCTACACCGAGGCCTCCCTCATCAAGACCCTGGAGGAGAACGGCATCGGCCGCCCCTCCACCTATGCCGCCACCATCTCCACCATCACCACCCGGGAGTATGTCACCCGGGAGGGGAAAGCCTTCAAGCCCACGGAGCTGGGCGAGGTGATCACCAAGCTGATGAAGGAGCGGTTCCCCAAGATCGTCAACGTGAAGTTCACCGCCCAGGTGGAAGACGAGCTGGACGCTGTGCAGCGCGGTGACGAAGAGTGGGTGGACACCCTGCAAAAATTCTATGATGATTTCGACAAGACCGTCCAGAAGGCCAAGAAGGAAATGGACGGTGTGAAGATCCAGCTGAAAGAGGACGAAACCGACGTCATCTGTGAGAAGTGCGGCCGTAAGATGGTGGTGAAAGTGGGACGGTATGGGAAGTTCCTGGCCTGCCCCGGCTACCCCGAGTGCAAAAATGTGAAGAAGATCGTCAACGACACCGGCGCCGAATGCCCCAAGTGCGGCGGGAAGATCATCCAGCGCAAGTCCAAGAAGGGCCGTGTGTTTTACGGCTGCAGCGAGTATCCCAAGTGCGACTTCGTTTCTTGGGACCCGCCTTCCAAGGAGAAGTGCCCTGTCTGCGGCAAGACGCTGATGCAGAAAAAGAGCAAGGATAAGACCCTGTATTGCGTCACCCCCGATTGCACGTTCCCCGGGAAGCGCCCCGAGGAGGACGAGGATTGATGGCACAGCAGAAGGTGACCGTGCTGGGAGCGGGCCTGGCGGGGTGCGAGGCTGCATGGCAGCTGGCCCGCCGGGGGATCCCCGTGACCCTGTTTGAAATGAAACCCCAGAAGTTTTCCCCGGCCCATCACAGCCAGGGGTTCGCGGAGCTGATCTGCTCCAACTCCCTGAAAGCTGCCCGGGTGGACAGTGCCGCCGGGCTGTTAAAGGAGGAGATGCGCCGGTTTGGGTCTTTGCTGATCCGCTGCGCCCAGGAGAGCCGTGTCCCCGCCGGGGGGGCTTTGGCAGTGGACCGGGGGGAATTTTCCCGGCTTGCCACCCAGGCCATTGAGAACGAGCCCCTGATTGAGGTCCGCCGGGAGGAAGTGACCCACATCCCGGAAGGCCCGGTGATTGTGGCCACTGGCCCCTTGACCTCCCAGGGGCTTTCGGAGGAGATCCAAGCCCTTTGCGGGGGCAGCCTCAGCTTTTTTGACGCCGCCGCCCCCATCGTCACCCGGGAGAGCCTGGATATGGAGCACTGCTTTGCAGCCTCCCGCTACGGCCGAGGGGACGAAGAGGGGGAGGAGGGGGACTACCTCAACTGCCCCATGAACAAAGAGGAGTACGACCGGTTTGTGGAAGAGCTGGTGAACGCGGAGCGTGCTCCGGTACACAGCTTTGACGCCCGGGACCCCAAGGTGTACGAGGGCTGTATGCCCATCGAAGTGCTGGCTTCCCGGGGGCACGACGCCATCCGGTTTGGCCCCATGAAGCCGGTGGGCCTGCGGGACCCCCGGACGGGGCACCGGCCTTGGGCGGTTTTGCAGCTGCGCACGGAAAACAGGGAATGCACCCTGTATAATTTGGTGGGGTTCCAGACCAACTTAAAGTTTGGGGAGCAGAAGCGGGTGTTCGGCATGATCCCCGGCCTTGCCCAGGCGGAGTTTGTCCGCTATGGGGTGATGCACCGGAACACCTTTTTAAACTCCCCCAGCCTGCTTTCCGGGGACTACTCCTTCCGAGGCCGGCCGGAGCTGTTCTTCGCCGGGCAGATCACCGGGGTGGAGGGGTATATGGAGTCTGCCTCTTCCGGGATCCTGGCCGGGATCAACCTGGCCAGGAAGCTTTCGGGGAAGGCTCCCCTGCTGCTGCCGGAAACCACCATGATGGGTGCCCTTGCCCGGTATATCTCCGGATATGAGGGGAAGGATTTCCAGCCCATGGGGGCTAATTTCGGCGTGCTGCCCCCCCTCCCGGAGAAGATCCGGGACAAGCGGCAGCGGTATATGGCCTTGGCCCAGCGCGGCCTGGCCGATCTGGAACGAGCTTGTAAAGAACTGGACGAGCCTTTAGAAGAGAGCGCTTTGGGCGCGGAAGAGAGGGAGAGCGTATGAAGATCATCGTAGACGCCTTTGGCGGGGACAACGCCCCCCAGGAGATCCTGTTGGGCTGCGCCCAGGCGCGGCAAGAGCTGGGGGTGGACATCCTCCTCACCGGGGACAAGGCACGCCTGGAAGCCTGTGCCAAAGAGCTGAACGTCACCCGGGAGCTGGCCGCCATGGAGATCCTTCCCTGCGGCGAAACCTTGACCATGGAGGACGAGCCCACCAGCGTTATCCGGGAGAAGTCCGACAGCTCCATGGCGGTGGGCCTGCGTGCCTTGGCCGAGGGCCAGGGCGACGCCTTTGCCAGCGCCGGCAACAGCGGGGCTTTGGTGGTGGGCGCCACCACCATCGTCAAGCGGGTGCGGGGCGTGAAGCGGGTAGCCTTTGCCCCCATCATGCCCAAGAGCCAGGGCTTTTTTATGCTCATCGACGGGGGCGCCAACGTGGACTGCCGCCCGGAGATGCTCGCCCAGTTTGGCATGATGGGCGCCGCCTATATGAAGAACGTCATGGGCATTGAGAACCCACGGGTGGGCCTGGCCAATGTGGGTACGGAAGACCACAAGGGCGACCAGCTGCGGCAGGAATCTTTGGCACTGCTGCGGCAGTGCCCCGGCATCCAGTTCGTGGGCAACGTGGAGGCCCGGGAAATCCCCTTTGACGGGGCGGATGTGATTGTGGCCGATGGTTTTACCGGCAACATGATCTTAAAGCTCTACGAGGGCGTGGCCATGGCGCTGATGGACAAGGTCAAAGGCGTGTTCATGAGCGGCGTGAAAGGCAAGCTGGCCGCGGCCATGGTCTACAACGACCTGAAGAAGATGAAAAAAGAGCTGGACTACAACGAGCACGGCGGGGCGCCCATTATGGGATGCTCCAAACCTGTGTTTAAGATCCATGGCAGCGCCAAGGCTGCCACGGTGAAGAGCGCCCTGCGCCTGACCCGGGATTACGCCCAGTCCGGCATCATTTCCCAGATCGGGGAAGCTGTGTCGAAAAAATCTTGAGGAGGTGGAGCCATGCTGTCCCTGGAAGAGTATGAAAAGCGCATCGGCTACCGCTTTAAAAACAAAGACCTTTTGGAAACGGCCCTGACCCACTCCTCCTTTGCCAACGAGCACAAGTGTAAAAGCTACGAGCGGCTGGAGTTTTTGGGGGATTCCGTCCTGGGCTTTGTCACGGCGGAATATTTGTTTGAAAACTTCCCCCAGCTCCCGGAAGGCCAGCTGACCAAGACCAGGGCTTCCCTGGTGTGCGAGCGCAGCCTGTGCGGGTTCTCCAAAACCCTGCGCGTGGGGGATTTTCTGCGCCTGAGCCACGGGGAACGCCACTCCGGCGGCCGGGAGCGGCCCAGCATCCTGGCGGACGTGTTCGAGTCCACCACCGCTGCTATCTACCTGGACAGCGGCAGCCTGGAGGAAGCCAAGAAGTTCATCCTGCGGTTTATTATCCCCGCGGCCAAGGCCCAAAGTGTCAAACCCTTTAAGGACTATAAAACCACCTTGCAGGAGATCATCCAGCAGAACCCGGAAGAGCGGCTGGAGTATGTGGTCACCGGGGAAAGCGGCCCGGACCACGACAAGCACTTCACCGTGGAGGTGCACCTGAACTCCAACGTCATTGGCAAGGGGGGCGGCCGCAGCAAGAAGGAAGCCGAACAGCAGGCCGCCCGGGAAGCTTTGGAGTTGATGGGCTATTGAACCGGGGGAACATCGCCCTGTTTGTGCCCCATGTGGGGTGCCCCTGCCGTTGCAGCTTCTGCGATCAGTGGGCTATCACCGGCGGGTCACAGCCCCCCACTCCAGCCCAGGTGTGGGAAGCTGCCCGGGCCGGGGCCCAGCGTTGGGGGAGCCAGGTGGGTGGGCTGGAGATTGCCTTTTTTGGCGGCAGCTTTACCGCCATCCCCCGGCAGCAGATGCTGTCCCTGCTGGAGCCAGCCAAACAGGCGGTGGAGCGCTGGGGGTATCACGGCATCCGGTGCTCCACCCGTCCGGACGCTGTGGATGAGGAAACCTTGGCCTTGCTGAAACGATATCACGCGACGGCGGTGGAGCTGGGGGCCCAGTCCATGGATGAGGAGGTGCTCCGCCTGAACCGCCGGGGCCACACTGCCCAGGACACCCGCAGGGCCGCGGCTTTGATCAAAGGGGCGGGCCTGGAACTGGGGCTTCAAATGATGACAGGGCTGTACGGTTCTACCCCGGAAAAAGACCTGGACACCGCCCGGCAGCTGATCGCCTTGGGGCCGGATACCGCCCGGATCTACCCCACCATTGTGTTGGAACATACGGAGCTGGCCCGGCTTTACCGGGAGGGTTTGTACCGGCCCCAGACTTTGGAAGAGGCGGTGGAGCTGTGCGGGAAAGCGCTGCCTCTGTTTGAAGCAGCCGGGGTGAGGGTGATCCGCATGGGGCTTCACGCCCAGACGGATGTGGAGGCCCGGAAAGTGGCCGGCCCTTACCACCCGGCCTTTCGGGAGCTGGTGGAGAGCCGGGTGTTCCTCCGCCGCCTGGAGGAAGATCTGGAGCGCTGGGGGCCTGGATGCTACCGGGTGAAGGTGCATCCCAAAAGCCTGTCCGTAGCCGTGGGGCAGAAGCGCAAAAACCTGGAAGCCCTGGCCAGCCGTGGGTTTACCGTGGGAATGGTTCCAGAGGAGAGCGTCCCGCGGGGGGAGTTTCTAGTGGAACAGGCGGAAATCGAGTGAAAGAGGGAAAGCCATGATTTTAAAATCTTTGGAGTTGCAGGGGTTTAAGACCTTCCCCGATAAGACCACCCTGGATTTCCAGCGGGGGATCACCTCGGTGGTGGGGCCCAACGGCAGCGGGAAAAGCAACATCAGCGACGCCATGCGCTGGGTGCTGGGGGAGCAGTCTGTGCGTACCCTGCGCTGCTCGAAGATGGAGGACGTGATCTTCAACGGCACGCCCCAGCGGAAGGCCCTGGGGTACGCCGAGGTCACCCTGACCATTGACAACGCCGACCGGGGTCTGCCCTTTGACAACGACACCGTGGCGGTCACCCGGCGGTATTACCGTTCCGGGGAGAGCGAGTACCTCATCAACAAAACCACCGTGCGCCTGAAGGACATCAACGAGCTGTTTATGGACACGGGCCTGGGAAGAGACGGCTATTCCATCATCGGTCAGGGCAAGATCGACAGCATTGTGGCCGCCCGTTCCGAGGACCGCCGGGAGATCTTTGAGGAGGCCGCAGGCATTTCCCGCTACCGTTACCGCAAAGAGGAGTCTGAACGGCGGCTTGCCAAGGCCGAGGACAACCTGGTGCGGCTGCGGGACATCCTCACCGAGCTGGAAGACCGGGTGGAACCACTGCGGATCCAGGCGGAGAAGGCCCAGCAGTTTATCGCCTTTGACCAGGAAAAGAAAGGCTTGGAGATCGGCATTTGGCTCACCACCCTGGACCGTTCCGGCGCCGTGCTGCGGGAACACGGGGAGAAGATGGCCTTGGCCCAGGCCCAGCACAACGAGCTGGAAGAGGAGATCCAGTCCATTGCCCAGCGCACCGAGGAGAACTACCGGCAGACCAACCAGTGCACCGTGGAGATGGAGGAGGCCCGGAACCAGGCTGCTGCCCTGGACGGGGAAGCCGTCCGGGCCCAGGGAGAGGCAAGCCTTTTGGAAAACGACGCTGCCCACAACCGGGAGAGCATCCAGCGATTTGAAGGGCAGATCGCCGAAACCTCCCGTTCCGGAGAGGACACGGGCCGGGAGATCCGGGAGAAGCGGGAGGAAATTGCCCAAAAGGAGCGCCAGATCGCTGACAGCCGGGACCGCCTGCTGCAATTCACCCAGCGGCTGGAAGAGCTGCGCCGCGGTGCGGATGAGGCCACCCAGAAGATGGAACAGGCCGCCCAGCAGCTGGCCCAGTACAACGCCTCCCTTGCGGAGCAGCGCATCCGGCTGTCCTCCACCCAGTCCTCCATGGCGGAGATCCGTCTGCGGGCCGGGGCGGTGGAAGACAGCGTCAAACAGGCCCGGGAGCGCTTGGCTGCCGCCCAGGAAGAGGCTGACCAGTTGAAGGAAATGCTGGCAGAGGCAGAGCAGGCGGTTTCCGGCCGGGAGAACGCAGTGCGGGGTTATGAAATGCGTTTGGAAGGCCGCCGCAAGCGGGCCAACGCCGCCCGGGAAGCCTGGAACCAGCTGACCTTGGACGTGGGGGAGCAGCAGCGCCGCGCCAAGCTGTTGGAGGATTTGGAACGCAACTTGGAAGGCTTTGCCCAAAGCGTGAAACAGGTGATGAAAGAGGCGGGCCGGGGGATGCTTGCCGGCATTTGCGGGCCTGTGACCCAGCTGCTGAAGACGCCCCGGGAGTATGCTGTGGCCTTGGAAACCGCCCTGGGCGCCGCCATGCAGAACGTGGTGGTGGAAACGGAACAGGATGCCAAAAACGCCATCCGGCTGCTAAAGCAGCGGGACTGGGGCCGGGCCACGTTCCTTCCCCTGACCACCATCCGGGGAAGCACCTATGACCCCCGGGACATCCGGGAGATGCCAGGGTTTGTGGGGATGGCCAACAGCCTGTGTTCTTGTGAACCTAAGTACAACCCGGTTCGGGATTCCCTGTTGGGCCGGGTGGCCGTGGCAGAGGACCTGGACAGCGCCACCGCCATCGCCAGGCGGACGGGCTACCGCCTGCGGGTGGTGAGCCTGGACGGCCAAGTGGTCAACGCAGGCGGCTCCTTGACCGGCGGTTCCAAAGGGCGCAACTCCGGGCTGCTCAGCCGGGCTTCCGAGATCCAGCGGATCCGGGAAAAGGCCGCGGCCCTGCAAAAGCAGGCCGACGCCGCCCAGCAGGAATTCCGCCAGCGCCAGGGGGAACTCTCCTCCTGCGAGGCGGAATTGGACGCCGCCCGCGGGGAACTGTCCGCTGCCCAAGAAGAGCGGATCCGTATTGCTGCGGGGCGTTCTCAGGTTTCTAGGGAGCTGGAGCAGCTGGCGGAAACCGCTGCCAATTTGGAGCGGGAACAGACGGATTCTACCGGCCGTTTGGAAGAGCTTTCCCAACGGGAGAAAGAGGTGCGGGCAGCCATTGCCCAGCTGGAAGAGCAGGTCAACGCCGCCCAGGAGGAAAACCAGGCCCTTTCCGGTTCCCGGCAGGAGCAGGTGGCCCGGTGCGACGACATCTCCCAGACTATCCAGGAGATCCGCATGGGGGAATTTTCCGCCCAGAAAGACCGGGACGCCTTGGCGGCTGCCGTGGCCGGCCTGGAAGAGCGGAAGCGGGATTCCGCCGGGGCTGTGGAACGGCTGCAAGGGGAGATTGCCGCCCTGCAGGAGAAAAACGCCCAGCTGGAGCAGCAACGCCAGGAAACCCTGGAAAACGCCCAGCGTTTGAAGGACCAGGCCCAGGCCAAGCGGGAAAGCTTGGAGGCCATTGCCCAGAAGCGGCAGGCCCTGGAGCAGGAGTCCCAAAAGCTGCGGGAGCGGGAGCGGGAAGCCATCTCCCAGCGGGAGAACGTGGGCCGGGAGCTGTCCCGGCTGCAAGAGCGGTCGGACAACCTTCAAAAGGAGTACGACCAGATCATCTCCCGGCTGTGGGAAGAGTATGAGCTCACCCGGCGGGAGGCCGAGGAAGTGGGGGAAAAGATCGAGGACCTGCCCGCTTCCCAGAGGCGTCTTGCCGAGCTGAAAAACAAGATCAAGGCCCTGGGCGCCGTCAATGTGGGCGCTGTGGTGGAGTATCAGGAAGTTTCCCAGCGCTACCAGTTTTTAAAGGGACAGGTGGAAGATGTGGAAAGGTCCAAAGCTGAGCTTTTGGACTTGATCCAAGACTTGACCCGCCATATGCGCCAGCAGTTTACTGAGCGGTTTTCCCAGATCAACCAGAACTTCGGGCAGATCTTCCGGGAGCTGTTCGGCGGCGGCGCGGCGGAGCTGTCCTTTACCGACGACAGCGACGTGCTCACCTCGGGCATTGAGATCAAGGTCCACCCGCCGGGGAAGATCGTCACCCATATCGAGTCCCTGTCCGGCGGGGAGAAGGCCCTGGTGGCCATCTCCATCTACTTTGCCATCATGCGGGTCAACCCGCCGCCCTTCTGCGTGCTGGATGAGATCGAAGCCGCCCTGGACGATGTGAACGTGGCCCGTTTTGCCCAGTACCTGCGGCGGATGAGCGGGAATACCCAGTTTATCACCATCACCCACCGCCGGGGCACCATGGAAGGCTCGGATATGCTGTATGGCGTCACCATGCAGGACCAGGGCATCTCCAAGCTTTTAGCCCTGCGCACCGAAGAGGCAGCCCAGTTCAGCGCGTGATATTTCAACAGAGAGGAAGAAGACTATGGGCTTTTTTGATAAGATCCGGGAGGGCTTGAAAAAGACCCGGGACAACATCAGCGGGCAGATCACCCAAATAGTGAACTCCTTCACCAAGATCGACGAGGAGCTTTTTGAGGAGCTGGAAGAGCTGTTGGTCATGGGGGACGTGGGGGTGAACACCGCCGGGTACATCTGCGGCCAGCTGCGGAAAAAGATCAAGGAAAAGGGCATCACCGACCCCAGCCTGATCATGGGGGAATTGAAAGCCATCGTTTCAGAGATGCTCCAAGGGGACAACCAGCTGCACATTGGCACAAGGCCTTCCATCATCCTGGTGATCGGCGTCAATGGCGTGGGCAAGACCACCACCATCGGCAAGCTGGCCTCCCGCTTGAAAGGGGAGGGCAAGTCGGTGATCCTGGGGGCTGCCGATACCTTCCGCGCCGCCGCTATCGAGCAGCTGGAGGTCTGGGCAGAGCGGGCCGGGGTGCCCCTGATCAAGCATAAAGAGGGGGCCGACCCTGCCGCCGTGGTGTTCGACACCATTGCAGCGGCCAAAGCCCGGAACTGCGACGTGATCATCTGCGACACCGCCGGCCGGCTGCACAACAAGAAAAATCTGATGGACGAGCTGGGGAAGATCTCCCGGGTCATCGACCGGGAGCTGCCCGGCGCCGACCGGGAAACCCTGCTGGTGCTGGACGCCGCCACCGGTCAGAACGCAGTGAACCAGGCCCGGGAATTCCAAAGCGCCGCGGGGATCACCGGCATTGTGCTCACCAAGTTGGACGGCACCCCCAAGGGCGGCGTGGTGCTGCCCATCATGCAGGATCTGGGCCTGCCGGTGAAGTTCATCGGCGTGGGGGAGCAAGTGGACGACTTGCAGCCCTTTGACCCGGGTGCCTTTGCTGACGCCCTGTTTGACAACCAGCCCGATGAAACCCCCGCCTTTGCAGAGGACCGGGAGGCCCTGGCCCGCCAGGAGCAAGAGCAGGAAGCCCTGGAAGCTGCTGAGGAGCCGGAGACGCAACGGGAAGAGCCTCTTACCGAGGAAAGCCTGCTTTCGGACATAGACGCCATGTTGGAGGAGCAGCCGGAGGAAGCAGAAGAGGAACCCCAGGAAGAACAGCCGGAAAAGAAACGCCGCCGGTTCTGGCCCTTTGGCCGCAAGCGGGACGAGGAATAAGGAAAGGGGAAGGAATATGAAATTTGTCATTGCCACCCACAACAAGGGGAAGGTTGTAGAATTTAAGCGGATGCTGGAACCCATGGGCATTGAAGTGGTCACCGCGGAGCTATCCGAGCCGGAGGAGAACGGCACCACCTTTGGGGAGAACGCCTTTATCAAAGCGGACTCCGCCTGCAAGGAAACGGGCCTGCCCGCCGTGGCGGATGACTCCGGCCTGTGTGTGGACTATCTGGACGGGGCGCCGGGGATCTACTCAGCCCGGTTCGCGGAGCCTGGGAAGCGGCGTCTGACGGTGTTGGAAAAGCTGAAAGGTGTGCCGGAAGAGCAGCGGGGCGCCCACTTTGTCAGCGCGGTGTGCTGCGTGTTCCCCAACGGGGACCGCATTGACGCGGAGGGCAAATGCTACGGCACCATTGCCTTTGAGTCCCGGGGGGAGAACGGCTTTGGCTATGACTCCATCTTTGTCCAGGACGGCCGCACCTTTGGAGAGATGACCGATGAGGAAAAGGACGCCCGCAGCCACCGGGGCAGAGCCTTTGCGGAGTTTGAGGAAAAACTGCGGGAGTATTTGAAGGGGAAAGGGTGAGCCCCATGAAAAACGATTGCGGCTTGGACTGTTCCCAATGCCCCGCAGTGGACCGCTGTGCCGGATGCGCCGCCACCGATGGCAAGCCCTATGGAGGCACTTGTGTGCTGGGGGAATGCTGCAAGGCGGGAGGCTGTGCCGCCCCTGGAAGCTGCTTTTCCGGGCAGTGCTCCTTGAAAGAGCAGCTCTGCGGGGAGTTTAACGCCCTGCATATCTCCGGCATGGAAAAGGTGACGGACCTGAATGCCCTGCCCGGGTCCTACATCAATTTGGAGTACACCCTGCCCAGCGGCCAGAAAGTGAAGTTTTGGGACGACAAGCGGGTGTACCTGGGCAACCAGCTGTGCAAGGGCGATGGCAGCGGCCGGTGTTTCGGCCTGACAGCCGATGAGCAGTGGCTGCTGGTGTGCGAATATGGAGATAACGGCGCCGACCCGGAGATTGTGGCTTTCCGGCGGCGGGAAAAGTAAACGATACAGGAGAATGCATGATGTTGACAAGCAAACAAAGAGCCTACCTCCGCTCCTTGGCGGTGAACGAGGACACCATTTTGATGATGGGCAAATCCGGCATGAGCCCGGAACTGGTAAAGCAGGCGGACGACGCCCTGGAAAAGCGGGAGCTGATTAAAGGCCGGGTGCTGCCGGAGTCCTCCCCCATGACTTCTCGGGAGGCTGCGGAGGAGATCGCCCGGCAGACAGGAAGCGATGTGGTGCAGGTGATCGGGTCCCGGTTCGTGCTGTACCGGAGAAAGAAAAAGGACCCCAAGATCGTCCTGCCCCGGTGAGGGGGAACAGTTTGAAAACGGGAATCTACGGGGGCACGTTCAACCCCATCCACCGGGGGCATTTGCACCTGCTGAAGGAATTTACCCAGCGGCTTTCCCTGGACCGGGTGTTGCTGATCCCCACCCATGTGCCGCCCCACAAGGCTGCCCCCGACCTGGCCAGTGCGAAGGACCGCATGGAAATGTGCCGCCTTGCCGCGGGGAGCCAGCCCCACTTGGAGCTTTCCGATTTGGAGATCCGCCGGGAGGGGAAGAGCTACACCGCTGAAACCCTGGAGGAGCTTCACGCCCTCTACCCCCAAGATGAGCTGTACCTGCTGATGGGGGAGGATATGTTCCTCACGGTGGAGCATTGGTACCGGCCGGAAACCATCTTCTTTTTGGCCACGGTGTGTGCCACCCCCCGGAGCCTCCACGGCATGGGGAAGCTCCAGGCCAAAAAGGACGAGTACCAGTCACGTTACGGTGCCCGGTGCCTGCTGGAGGACATCCCTTATTTGCCGGTGTCTTCCACCCAGGTGAGGGAGTATGTGAAGGCGGGGAAGGACATCACCCCTTTGGTGCCGGAGGCGGTGGCGGGCTATATTCGAGCCCAGGGCCTTTACCGGGGTGAAATAGTGTGACAGGGGGGAAAAGGTATGCGCGTTGATTTTAACCAAATGCAGGAGATGACCCTGCCCTGCCCCCATCAGGGCACCGGGCAGATGTCCCTGCGGGCCTATGTGGGCCAGGGGGAGAAGCTGGTATCCTGCACCATCCACCCGGGTGGATCCATTGGCCTGCACAGCCACCCTTCCAGCGATGATTTGCACTTTGTGTTGATGGGGACCGGCGTGGCCATCTGTGATGGGGAAGAGGAACTTTTGGAGCCCGGGGTATGCCATATCTGCAAAAAGGGCTCTGCACACAGCATCCAAAACACCGGCCCGGGGGATCTGGTGCTTCTGACGGTGGAAGTGGGCCCAGAAGAAAAGGGGGAGATAGGATGACCTACCAGGACTATGAGCAGGAAGTGCAGCGTCACTTGACCGACCGCCGGTTTTACCACAGCCAGTGTGTGGCCAGGGAGGCTGCCCGGCTGGCCCAGCGCTATGGGGCCGACATGGAAAAAGCCAGGCTTTGCGGCATCCTTCACGACATCATGAAGGACACGCCCCCTGAGGAACAGTTGAAAATCCTTGAGGATTCTGGTATAATACTCACCAAAACCCAGCGGCAGAACAAGAAATTGTGGCACGCCCTTTCCGGCGCTGCCTATTTGGAAACTGTCCTGGGCATCACCGATGGAGAGGTGATCTCCGCAGTGGCCTGCCACACCAGCGGAAAAGGGGACATGACCCTGCTGGAAAAGGTGCTGTTTGTGGCGGACTATATCTCTGCCGACCGGGACTATCCCGGGGTGGAGGGGCTCCGCCGGGTAGCGGACCGCAGCTTGGAGGAAGCTATGGTGGAGGGGATCCTTTTCACCGTGAACGAATTGATGGAGCAGCGCCTGCCTGTGGCGGCGGAATCCATCGCGGCGTATAACGACGCCATTTTTACTTTAGAAGAAAAAAAGGAGCAGCTGCTATGACGTCTTTGGAATTGGCAAGAAAAGCGGCCACTTTCTTGGATAGCAAGAAGGCGGAAAAGCTGAATGTGATCGAAGTGGACAGCATTTCCAGCCTGGCGGATTATTTTGTCATCGCCACGGGAAACAACAACACCCATGTGCGGGCCCTGGCCGACGAGCTGGATGAGCGCATGAAGGCCGAAGGCCTGCCCCCTGCCCGGATGGAGGGGTACCGGTCCAATTCCTGGATCCTGCTGGATTGGGGCAGCGTGGTGGTGCACATTTTCACCCAGGAAGGCCGTGACTTTTACGACCTGGACCGCCTGTGGGCAGACGGCAACAAGATAGATTGGCAAGAAACCTAACAACCTGCAAAACGGCGCCTTGCCCGGAAGGGTGCTTGCCCACCCCAGTATGGCAGGAACCGCGGACAGAAGCCTTGTGGTGCCAAGCAAGGGGAGTAAGCGCAGCGCACGAAATCGTGAAGTAAAAGTTCTTTGTTTACTTTCTTTCAAGAAAGTAAGGGAAAGGGTTGATGAAAGATGAAGTACGATCATAAAGCCATTGAACCCAAATGGCAGGAAAAATGGGAAGAAACAGGGGTGTTCCATGCCGAGAACGGCTCGGATAAGCCCAAGTATTACGCCTTGATCGAGTTCCCCTACCCCTCCGGGCAGGGGCTGCACGTGGGCCATCCCCGGCCCTATACCGCCCTGGACGTGGTGGCTAGAAAGCGCCGAATGCAGGGCTACAACGTGCTGTACCCCATCGGCTGGGACGCCTTTGGCCTGCCCACCGAGAACTACGCCATCAAGAACCACGTGCATCCCGCCGAGGTGACCAAGCAGAACATTGCCCGGTTTAAAAAGCAGATCCAGTCTTTGGGCATCAGCTTTGACTGGAGCCGGGAAATCTCCACCACCGATCCCGAGTACTACAAGTGGACCCAGTGGATTTTCCTCCAGCTGTTCAAGAAGGGCCTGGCCTACAAAAAGGAAATGAACGTGAACTGGTGCACCTCCTGCAAGTGCGTGCTGGCCAATGAAGAGGTGGTCAACGGCGTGTGCGAGCGGTGCGGCAGCGAAGTGGTCCACAAGGTGAAGAGCCAGTGGATGCTGAAGATCACCGCCTATGCCCAGCGGCTCATCGATGACCTTGACCTGGTGGACTACCCCGAGCGGGTGAAGACCCAGCAGAAGAACTGGATCGGCCGCTCCACCGGCGCTGAAGTGGATTTCGACACCACCGCCGGGGATAAGCTGACCGTTTACACCACCCGCCCCGACACCCTGTACGGTGCCACTTATATGGTGGTGTCCCCGGAGCATCCCTACCTGGAGAAGTGGGCGGACAAGCTCCAGAACATGGACGAGATCAAGGCCTATCAGGAGCAGGCAGCGAGAAAGTCCGACTTTGAGCGCACAGAAGTTGCCAAGGAAAAGACCGGCGTGAAGCTCCAGGGCGTTTCCGCTGTCAATCCTTTGACCGGCAAAGAGATCCCCATCTTTATCTCCGACTACGTGCTGGTGTCCTATGGCACCGGCGCCATCATGGCCGTGCCCGCCCACGACACCCGTGACTGGGAGTTCGCCAAGAAGTTCGGCCTGCCCATCATCGAAGTGGTCAAGGGCGGCAACGTGGAGGAGGAAGCCTTTACCGACTGCGAAACCGGCGTCATGGTCAACTCCGGCATCCTGGACGGCCTGACCGTGGAGGAAGCCAAGAAGAAGATCACCGCCTATCTGGAGGAAAAGGGCATTGGCCACGCCAAGGTCAACTACAAGCTGCGTGACTGGGTGTTCTCCCGCCAGCGGTATTGGGGCGAGCCCATCCCTGTGGTGTATTGCGAGAAGTGCGGCTGGGTACCCCTGCCGGAAAGCGAGCTGCCTTTGCGGCTGCCCGAGGTGGAGTCCTACGAACCCACTGACAACGGGGAGTCCCCCCTGGCTCCTATGACCGACTGGGTGAACACAACTTGCCCCCATTGCGGCGGCCCCGCCAAGCGGGAAACCGACACCATGCCCCAGTGGGCTGGTTCCTCCTGGTACTTCCTGCGGTACATGGACCCCCACAACGATGATGCCTTCGCTTCTCCCGAAGCGCTGAAGTATTGGTCCCCGGTGGACTGGTACAACGGCGGCATGGAGCACACCACCCTGCACCTGTTGTACAGCCGGTTCTGGCACAAGTTCCTGTTCGACCAGGGCCTGGTGCCCACTCCCGAGCCCTATGCCAAGCGTACCAGCCACGGCATGATCCTGGGCGAGAACGGGGAGAAAATGAGCAAATCCCGGGGCAACGTGGTGAACCCCGATGACATCGTCAATGAGTACGGTGCCGATACTATGCGGTTGTATGAAATGTTCATCGGCGACTTTGAGAAGGCTGCCCCCTGGTCCAATGCCGGCATCAAGGGCTGCCGCCGTCTGGTGGAGCGCTATTGGAACCTGCAGGATATCCTCTGCGGGGAGCAGGGAATCCGCCCCGATGTGGAGAGCGATTTCCACAAGGCTATCAAAAAGGTCAGCGAGGACACCGAGGCGCTGAAGTTCAACACCGCCATTGCCGCCCTGATGACCCTGATGAACCAGGTGACTGCCAAGGGCAGCGTCACCAAGGAAGAGCTGAAGGTCTTTACCCTGCTGCTCAATCCCTTTGCCCCCCACGTCACGGAAGAGGTGTGGGCGGCAAACGCCCTGGGTGAGGGCCTGGTGGCCCAGCAGCCTTGGCCCCAGTATGACGAGGCCAAGTGCCAGGATGACACGGTGGAGATCGTGGTGCAGGTGTGCGGCAAGGTGCGTGCCCGCCTGAATGTGGCCGCGGATATCTCCCAGGAAGACGCCCTGGCCGCTGCGAAAGCAGAGCCCAAAGTGGCTGCGGAGATCAGCGGCAAGAAGATTGTCAAGGAGATCTATGTTCCTGCCAAACTGGTGAATATCGTTGCCAAATAAAGCCCCCTTTTGGGGAAAGGAAAAACGGTCCTGGGGTTTGCCCAGGACCGTTTTTCCTTTAGTGGTTTTGTTTTTTCTTCCAGAATCCCCACAGGACTAAGCCGGTGAGGGTGGCAAGGACAATGGCGCAGAGGAGGAAATACCAGGGTGTCCAACGGCCCACCGTGCTCCAATCACCGAAAAGGAGCCCTGTGACCGCGCGCACCGGCCACAGCACCGCCGAAGCAACGCTGGACAGCACATCCCAGGCCCCGTGGGCCAGGGCGCCGATCACTTGGAAAAAGGCCCTTCCGATGCTTTGAAGAACGTCCCATAGAGCTGAAATCACAAAAATACCCCCTTTTGCCGTCAGTCAGCGGCAGTTTCCACAATGTTGGTGTAGGTCCGGGCAGTGAAGGCGTAGATCACCAGGTAGGCGATGGCAAACACCACCACACATCCCAGGGTGGACAGCAAGATCAGCGGCACATCGGCCAAGCCCATCACCAGCAGGATCTTTTGCAGCATGGGGAAGGCAAAGGCCAGGTGGATGACCGCCATCATCAAGGGCAGGAAGAATACTAGCAGGATCTGGCTGTGGATGCTTTTCTTCACTTCCCGATGGCTCATGCCCACCTTCTGCATGATAGAGAACCGGCGGGCATCGTCGTAACCCTCGCTCACCTGCTTGTAGTAAATGATCAGCGCGGTACCCAGCAGGAACAGCACCCCCAGGAACATCCCTAGGAAGAACAGACCACCGTACAGGCTCAGGAAGTCCTGGCGGGCAGTGGCCGAGTCCTCCATCCACAGGGAGTCGTAGGAGATCCCCTCCCCGGAAAACTCCTGTTCCCACAGGGCGTCCATCAACGCCATAACCCCATCCGGATCGCCGCCTGCCACGTCAAAATCATAGGAGAAGGTGGGTGCCAAGTTGACGCCGGTGGGCCCCAGGATGCTTTCCACCACGGAAACATCCTTTACCACCAGGCAGTAAGTTTCGTAGATCTGGGCCATAGTGGAGGCGTCGGGAAATTGGTAATCACTGGGGAGGAGTTGGAACTCCCGGCCCTCGATGGAAAGGGTGTCCCCTTCCGGGAAAGTCCCCACTGGGTCGAAAAGCACTGCCTGGTTTTCCGAAAGCGCCAATTCCTGGCCGGAGAAACGCTGGAACTCAGTCTGAGTGAACACTTCCATCACCGCGTAGATGTTGGAGTAAGTTTCGTCAGTGGTGGAGAAGGAGCGATCCCTGCGGGCCATGGTCAGCCCCCAGCCCTCCCGGTCCACCACGTTCTCAATGGTCAACCCCAGGGTGCCGGCTTTTTCCGCCACAACATCACGGATCATATCCTTGGTATTCTGGTTGGCCCCCTGGGCGGTAATCAAAATGTTCCGGGGATACCGGGTACGCATCAGGCCGTCCATGGAGGTGTACAGGGAGAAGGTGGTGGACACCGTCACCAGCAGGGCGGTGAACAGCACACAGATGGAAGCCAGCCCCGCGGCGTTTTGCTTCATGCGGAAGAGCATCCCGGAGATGGCGGTGAAGTGGTTGGTTTTGTAGTAAAAGCGTTTGTTTTTCTTTAAAAGCTTTAAAAGCGCCGTGATGCCGGTGATGAACAGCAGGTAAGTACCCAAGATCACCAGGATGACCGCCACAAAGAAGAGCAGCAGTGCCTGCAGGGGGTCTTGGATGGTCACGGCCATGGTGTATCCCGTCCCCAGCAGAGCGGCTCCCAGAATGGCCAGTACCCAGTGGGCTTTGGGTTCTTTTTCCCCTGCTTCCCCGCCGTGGAGCAGCTCAATGGGCTTGGAAAGCTTCACTTGCAGCAGGTTGTAGCACAGCGTCAGCAGGAAAATGACGCCGAACAGAGCCAGCGTTTGGACAATGGAGGAAAGGGGAACCACAAAAGCGATGGGCAGTTCCACACCCAGCACAATCCCCAGAAGCCAAAACATGGCCCGGGAAAACAGGATGCCCAGCCCAATCCCCAAGGCCAGGGACAACACTGCTATCAGCAGGGTTTCCCGGAAGAGGATGTTGGCGATGTGCCGCTTTTCCATGCCCAGGATGTTGTAAAGGCCGATCTCCTTTTTCCGGCGCTTCATGATGAAGCTGTTGGTGTAAAACAGGAACAGCACGGCAAACAGCCCGATGACAAACACGCCCAATCCCATCATGGCCGCTGTGGAGGAACCACCGTACATGGCCTCTTCGTCGATGCCCTGGCTCAACGCGGAAATGGTGTAGAACATGATGATGATCCCCAGGCTGGAAAGCAGGTAGGGCAGGTAGACACGCCGGTTGCGGCTCAGGTTGGTGCAGGCCAGCTTCCAGTAGAAGCCAAGTTCCCGGTTACTCATGGACGGCCACGCTCCTTTCCTGGTGGGTGGCAAGCTGGGTCAAAGTGCGGGAAATGGCCTGGTACAAGTCGTCGTCGGTCATGGCGCCCCGGTAGATCTGATGGTACACCTGGCCGTCTTTGATGAACAGCACCCGCCCGGCCCGGCAGGCCGCTTGGATGGAATGCGTCACCATCAGCACGGTTTGGCCGTCTTGGTTGATGTGGGAGAAAATGTCCATGATCTGCCCGGCGGAACGGGAGTCCAGGGCGCCGGTGGGTTCGTCGGCCAGGATCAGTTCCGGCTGAGTGATGATGGCCCGGGCAATGGCTGCCCGCTGTTTCTGCCCGCCGGAAACCTCAAAGGGGAACTTTTCCAGCAGCTCCTGGATCCCCAGCTTGCGGGCAATGGGGTCCAGGCGCTGTTTCATCTCCGGGTATTTCTTCCCCGCCAGCACCAGGGGCAGGAAGATGTTGTCCTGGATGGAGAAGGTGTCCAGCAGGTTGAAATCTTGGAACACGAACCCTAAATGGTCCCGGCGGAAGGCGGAGATCTCCCGCTCGTTCAAGGTGACGATGTTGCGCATATTCAAAAACACCTCGCCGCCGGTGGGTTTATCCAACCCTGCCAGGATGTTGAGTAAGGTGGTTTTGCCGGAGCCGGACTCACCCATGATGGCCACAAATTCCCCCTCTTCCACGGTGAAGCTCACCCCGGCAAGGGCCTGTACTTTGGCCCCGCCCAGCCGGGTGGTGTACACCTTTTGCAGATTGTTCACGTTCAGTAACGCCATGACGCTCTCTCCTTTTTCACATTTGCGGATACCGTTTCTTTTCTTTCGAGGAACAGTATAGGAGCCAATTCTTACAAGTTTCCGTCATCCCCCTTACAAAATCGAAAAGCAAACCTTACGGTTTTGAAAAAAGTTTTCCTTAATAAATGCTCCCAGGGCCTTTTGGCATAAGACGGAGGGCCCGAAACAGAAATTCGCGCCTAAAAAAGAGAGAGCGTCACGCTCTCTCTTTTTTAGGAATCATGGGAGCAGCAGTTGGCGGATCTCCTCAAACCTCTCTGCCTGATAGGTGACCGCCATGCCTTCCGGGAGAGTTTCCCCCTTGGGGTTGTACCACAGGGAGTCCACCCCGGCATTCTGGGCGCCCCACATATCCGAGGTGGGGGAGTCCCCGATGAGCAGGGCGCTCTCCTTGGAAAACCCGGGGATGCGGGCGAACACATAGTCGAAGTACCGCTTGTCCGGCTTGGCGGCTCCGGCGTCCTCCGAAACAAAGTATTCCTTGACGTAGCCCATCAGCCCTGAGCGGGCCAGCCGGGGCTTTTAGGTGGCGGCGTTGCCGTTGGTCACGATGTACAGCTGATACCGCTGCGCCAGGTCCCGCACCAGTTCCAAGGCCCCGGGCAGCAGGGCGCCCCCTTGTCCCAGGTTTTCAAAGTACAGCCGGTTGATCTCCTCTGGAACGCCGGAAAGGCCGGTTTCCCGGAGAAAGTCCACAAACCGCGCCACCACCAGCTGGGGCTTGGTGCACTCCCCGCGCTCCAGCTTCTGCCACCAGCGGCTGTTGCAGGTTTCATAGCAGTCCAGCAGCTCTTGGGAAAAGGGCCGCTGGCTGGAAAAACAGGTTTCATAGGTGGCCCGGAAAGCGTGGTCCATGTCTTTGTCAAAGTCCAGCAGGGTGCCGTCAGCATCCAGCAGCAGGAATCGGTAGGCTTTCATCACAGCGCTCCTCTCGCGAACATAGCCCGCCCAGGGGCCGCATACACATACACTATCTCGATGATACCCCAAAGGGTGTCCGCTGTCAAGAAAGCGGCGCTGGAAAGGAAGTCCCTATGCGAAAATTCCATCTGCGCAAATACTGTTACCTGGTTCTTTGGCTGGCGCTGTTTGCCGCCGTGGCAGGCGTGTGGCTTTTCGGCCAAGAACCGCCTCCCGCGGTAGGGCAGGAGTCTGCTGCCTCCCCGGCGGCCAGCCCCACCGCAGTTGTCCCCCAAACAGAGGAGGAAGCACTGGTGGGAGTGTGGGTGCCCTATTTCTCCCTCTCCACCCCGGAGAACACCCAGGAGGCATTTGAGGCCAATTATTTTCAGATCGCCCAAACCGCCAAGGAGAAAGGGGTCAACGCCATGTTCGTCCATGTGCGGCCCTTTTCCGACGCCTTGTACCCTTCCGCCGCTTACCCCTGGTCCCACATCCTCACCGGCACCCAGGGGCAGGACCCCGGCTTTGACCCGCTGCAGTTTATGATCGACACCACCCATGACCTGGGGATGGAGTTCCACGCCTGGCTGAACCCCCTGCGGGTAAAGACCTCGGAAACCCCGGCATTCCTGGCGGACAACAACCCCTACACGGTGTTGAGTCCGGAATACCCCCAGTACTTTATGGAGTGGGACGGGGGCGTTTATCTCAATCCCGCTTACCCTGCTGTGCGCTCTATGATTGCCCAGGGGGCTGCGGAGATCGCGGAGAATTATGACGTGGACGGCATCCACTTTGACGACTACTTCTACCCCTCGGAGGACCCTTCCCTGGACAGTGCCGCCTATGAGTCCTACACCCAAAGCGTGGAGAATCCCTTGCCCCTGCTGGAGTGGCGGGCAGCCAATATCAACGCCATGGTGGCCCAGGTGTATGAGAGCATCAAAGCTGTGAAGGAAGAAGTGGTTTTCGGCATTTCCCCCCAGGGGAATATTGCCAATGACGAAGCCATGGGCGCCGATGTGAAGACCTGGGCAGCGGTGCCCGGCTATGTGGACTATCTGGCCCCCCAGCTGTACTTCAGCTTTGAAAACGAGGCCTTGGGATATTTGGAAGCCTTGGAGGAGTGGGCTGCCCTGCCCCGGCATAAGGGGCTGAAACTGTATGCGGGGCTGGCCTTGTACAAGGTGGGCACCGACGCCGACGGCGGCACCTGGCTTGGGAGGGACGACATCATTGCCCTCCAGGCGGAGGCGGCGCTGGCAGCCGGATACCAGGGGGCCATCCTCTATTCTTCCGACTATCTTGACGCGGACCAGACTGCCCAGTCTGTGGAGAAAGCCATGGCGGTGTTTGGCAAGTGAGCGTTTGTGTTGACTTGTGACGATTTAAAGTGCTATAATGTGGGAATCACAAAGGAATGAATTTAAGAGAAAAGGAGTCGGGTGCTATGTGCGAAATCAATGAGATCGGCCTGCGGCTGCGGGAACTGCGGGAAACCAGCGATTACACCGTAGAACGGTTGGCAGCAGAATTGAAGGTAGATCCGGACGTATACCGGGGCTATGAGCAAGACGGGAAAGATATCCCCATCAGCTTGATCTATGAGATCGCCAATAAGTTTGGCGTGGATTTCGCGGAGATCCTCACCGGCAACCCTGCCCGGCTGGACACCTACCACATTGTCCGCCGCGGCCATGGCCGGGTGGTCAACCGGAACCCGGAATACCACTTTGAGGACTTGGCCTACCGTTACGCTGACAAGGTAATGCAGCCTTTGTTGGTCACTCTGGAGCCCACGGATAAACCCGCCGGGCTGATCACCCATTCCGGCCAGGAGTTCAACCTGGTCCTGGAGGGCACGGTCGTTGTAATCATCGGCGACAAGGAGTTCACCCTCACAGCAGGGGATTCTATCTACTTTAACCCCACCGTCCCCCACGGCCAGCGCTGCGGCGGGAAGGAAAAGGCGCGGTTTGTCACCGTGATTGCGGAGTGATTCCAGGCGTTTTCCAGGGCGCGCCCGTTTGATAGGGCCCTGGGGAAGTGGAAAAAAGAGCCCCGTCAGGATCAGGGGCTGGCTATGCAGGGGTTCTCCCGAAGGAATGGCGGGAGTCCTCCAGAATTGAAAAACAAGGATGTGTTACCCATGGATGCTTTACTGAAAAAATTCCTTCCCCGCATCGAGTTTGACTGCTACGAGGATTTTAAAGCGAACTATACAGTGAACGTACCGGAGAATTTCAACTTCGGCTTTGACGTGGTGGACGCTTGGGCAGAGGCAGAGCCGGAAAAGAAAGCCCTGGTGTGGTGCGACGAAGAGGATAACGAGAAGATCTTCACCTTTACCGACATCAAGCAGCTGTCCAATAAGGCTGCCAACTTCTTCAAGAGCCTTGGCGTGAAGAAGGGCTCGGTGGTAATGCTGATCCTCCGCCGCCGGTGGGAGTATTGGGTCTGCGCCACCGCCCTGCACAAGATCGGCGCCATTTTGATCCCCGGCACGTTGCAGCTGACCAAGAAGGACATCGTCTACCGGGGCAACGCGGCCAAGGTGTGCGCTGTGGTGTGCGTCAACGACCCCTTTGTTATGGAGCAGGTGGAGGCCGCCCAGGGCGACATCCCCACCTTGAAAAATAAGATATTGGTGGCAGAGCGCCGGGAAGGCTGGCTAGATCTCAACGAGGAGATGGAAAAATTCTCCGATGAGTTCCCCCGCCCCGCTGGGGAAGAGGCCACCCGCTGGGACGACACCATGCTGGTGTATTTCACCTCCGGCACCACGGGGATGCCCAAGATGGTGCGGCACAATTTTTCCTACCCCCTGGGGCACATCGTCACCGCCAAGTATTGGCAGCAGGTGGAGGAGAACAAACTGCACATGAGCGTGTCCGACTCCGGCTGGGCCAAGTTCGGCTGGGGCAAGATCTACGGCCAGTGGGTCTGTGGCGCGGTGGTATTCTGTTACGACATGGAAGCCAAGTTCAATCCCCGACACTTGCTGGAGCACTTGGAAAAATACAAGGTGACCACCTTCTGCGCGCCGCCCACCATGTTCCGGTTTATGCTCCAAGAGGACGTGACGAAATACGACCTGAGCAGCATCCATCACTGCTGCATTGCCGGCGAGCCCCTGAACCCGGAGGTGTACAAGAAATGGCTGGATCTCACCGGCTTGAAGCTGTACGAAGGCTTCGGCCAGTCGGAGAGCTCGGTGATGCTGGCCAACTTCCAATGGTTCGAGCCCATCCCCGGCTCCACCGGCAAACCTTCGCCTCTGTACGATATCCGGTTGGTGGATGGAAATGGTACTGTGTGTGAGGACGGCGAAGAGGGCACCATCGCTGTGATGGGCGTGAAGGAGCATCCTCCCGTGGGCCTGTTCACCGGCTACTATTTAAACGACGAGATGACCCAGGAGAAGCTGGGCGGCGCCTATTACGACACCGGCGACGTGGCCTGGCGCGACAGCAACGGGTATTATTGGTTTGTGGGCCGCAATGACGACGTGATCAAGTGCTCTGGCTACCGCATCGGGCCCTTCGAGGTGGAGAGCGCCCTGCTGGAGCATCCTGCCGTGGTGGAGTGCGCTATCACCGGCGCCCCGGACCCCATCCGCGGCCAGGTGGTGAAAGCCACCATTGTGTTGGCCAAGGGCTATGAGGGCACCCCCGAGCTGACCAAAGAGCTGCAAAACCACGTGAAGCGTGCCACTGCCCCCTACAAGTACCCCCGTGTGATCGAGTACGTGAAAGAGCTGCCTAAGACCATCGGCGGCAAGATCAAACGGGCGGAGATCCGCAAAGCGGACGAGCAATAAACACAGCAGCAAATGGCTGAAAAAGTTTTGGCTGGGCTTTTAAGAAAGTTTGGCCAAAACTTTTTACTTGCGGGCCTTGGCGTGACACAGCCGGCCTGTTGATCCACAGGGAGGCGGAGCGCCGCCTGTGGAGAGGCCCTGCCCAGGGGAGGGGACGCACAGTGCGGAGCGTGTCCCCAGAGAGGTGTGAACGCTGTGTTTTGTCGGATCCGGCCTGGTGGGCATTGTGCGGAACGTTATTTTGAAGGAGTGAGTTATGGCTATGGAGTTTGTGCTGGAAGCCTGTGTGGACAGCCTGTCCTCTGCCCGGGCGGCAAAAGAGGGGGGCGCCACCCGGCTGGAACTGTGCGCCAATTTGATCATCGGGGGGACCACGCCTTCCCTGTCCCTGGTGCGCCGGGTGAAGGAGGAAACCGGGTTGCCGGTCCACGCCCTGCTGCGCCCCCGGTTTGGGGACTTCCTCTACACCCAGGAGGAGTTTGAACTGCTGTTGGAGGATGGCGCCTCCCTGCTGGACGCCGGTGCGGACGCCCTTGTTTCCGGCTGCCTCACTGGAGAAGGGGACCTGGACCTATCCCGCCTGGAGAAGCTGGTGGATCTGTGCCACAGACGTGGGAAGCGGTTCACCCTCCACCGGGCCTTTGACGTGTGCCGGGACCCTGTTTCCGCCCTGGAGCAGTGCAAGGCACTGGGGGTGGATACGGTGCTCACCTCCGGCCAGAAAAACACCTGCCTGGAGGGCTTGCCCCTGCTGAAGGGGCTTTGGGGCCGTCAGGGCCCAGTGGAACTGCTGCTGGGGGCGGGGATCGACGCGGATGCCATCCGGCAGGTCCGCCGGGAGTTGCCCCAGGCCAACGCCTTCCACATGAGCGGGAAGGTCACCTTGGAGAGCCCCATGGCCTACCGGAAGGAAGAGGTCAGCATGGGACTGCCCGGCTTTGATGAATACACGTTGTGGTGCACAGACCCGGAAAAGATCCGGGCGGCCCGAAAGGAGCTGACAGAGGGATGAACTGGTCCCAAGAACTGAAAACCTATACCCACACTTGCCTGAGCCGGCGGCTGCCTGCCTTGGGCGCCCGGCGGCCGGAAGTGGAACAGGCCTTGGCGGGCTGTGGGGAGGAGGAGCGCCTGCTGCTCTCCTTTGTGTACGCCACCCTGCCCATCACTGATGTGGGGGACTATTCCCCCGCCGGCTTTTTGCAGGGGGTCCGCCACGCTTTGCGGGTGCGGGAAGAGTTCCCCTGGTGCGCCGCTTTGCCGGAACACCGGTTCCTCAAAGACGTGCTGTATCCCCGGGTGAACACGGAGGAGCTCAGCCCTTGCCGGGAACAGTTCTATGAGGAGCTGCGTCCCCGGGTGGAGGGGCTCCCCCTGCCGGAAGCCATTTTAGAGGTGAACCGCTGGTGCGCGGAGCACGTCACGTATCGTTCCACCGACGGCCGGACGGCGTCCCCCTTGCAGGTGTACCAGCGAGGCTTTGGCCGCTGCGGGGAGGAGTCCACCTTCTTGGTGACAGCCCTGCGCAGCGTGGGCATTGCTGCCCGGCAGGTGTATGTGCCTTGGTGGTCCCACTGCGATGACAACCACGCCTGGGTGGAGGCTTTTGACGGGGCCTCCTGGCGGTATCTGGGGGCTTGCGAGCCGGAACCTATTCTGGACCGGGGCTGGTTCACCTATGCTGCTGCCCGGGCAGTGATGGTGCACACCCGGGCCTTTGTCCAGGGTGGCCGGGAGGAGGCAGCGTTCCTGTTCCCCCATGTGGCGCCCCAGGACTGGGACATCCAGGAAGGGGTGGCCGTGGAGAATATCACCGCCCGCTACGCCCCGGTGAAGGAGTTGGAGATCACCGTCCTGGGAGAGGACGGTTCTCCTGCGGCGGGTGCTTGGGTCAGTGTGGCCGTGATGAATATGGCAGCTCCCCGGGAGGTTGCCCGCCGCCGGGCCGATGACAGAGGCCGGGTCACTTTGAAGCTGGGGAAGGGCACGGTGCTGCTCTCCGCCTGGGAGGACAGTGCCCCGTCCCTTTGCGGGGAGCTGTTGGTGGAGCCGGAAGCCTGTTGTGCCTCTTTGATCTTGGGGCAGCGGCTGCCTGCCGGGGGCGAGGCGGACTTCCTGGCCCCCCAGGACGGCGGTTTGACTGTGCCGCCGCTGAAGGAGGAGCAGCGGCTGGCCCGGGCTGCTGTCCTGGACCATGCTGCCGCTTCGCGGGAGGAGCGTGCCCGGGCCTATCGGGCCTTGGCGGGTGCCCTGCCCCAAGGGGAGCGGGGCAGGCTGTGGGATTCCCTCACCGAAAAAGACCGGGCGGGGCTTGTGCCAGACCAGGTCTTAGAGGACGGGCTAGACGCCTTCGTCTGGGAGAAGAACACGCCTCCCCAAGCCTTTGAAGAGGGGCTGCTCTCCCCCCGGGTGGGGCTGGAAGTGCTCACCCCTTGGCGGAAGCTTCTAAAAGGGGCGTTTTCGCCCCAGCAGCAGGAGGCAGCCCGGCAAGACCCTTCCCAACTGTGGCGCTGGGTGAAAGAAGCTGCGCCGCTGGAATCCCACTGTTACCAGTCGTTGTGGGGCACGCCCCAGGGGATGCTCTCCACAGGGGCGGCCACTGCCCAGGGGCAGGCGCTGCTGTTCTGCGCCGCCTGCCGAGCCTTGGGTATCCCCGCGAGACTTTCCGACGGTGTGCCCCAGGTGTGGCGGGAGGGCTCCTTCCTGCCCCTGTGGGGGGATGCCCCCACTGCCCGGCTGACTCTCCAGGCACCGGAGGGCCACCCTGGCCTGGAAGGCCAGAATTACACCCTTTCCCGCTGGGAAGGGCAGGGGTTCCGGGAGATTTCCACAGGGCAGGTGCCTGCTGGGGGCGCCCGGGAACTGCGCCTGGTCCCGGGAGAGTACCGGCTTTGGATGGTCAACCGCCTGCCGGGAGGCAGTTTGCTTTCCCGGTGGGGAACGGTTTCCCTCCAGGCGGGGGAGGCAAAGACCTGCGCCCTCTCTTTTCGGGAAGGGGACGTGGCAGACTTGCTGGAGCGCTGCCCCCTGCCGGACTTCTCTTTGGAGGATGGCCAGGGGCGGGTAGTGAAGGGCCGGGAACTGCTGGCTCTTGCCCCGCTGACGCTGCTGTGCTTTTTAGAGGTCAACCGGGAGCCAACGGAACACCTGCTGGGTGAGCTGCGGGAGGCCGCCGGGGAGCTGAAGCGGGCAGGGCTTCCCCTGTACTTCGTGCTGCCGGACCTGTCCCAGCGGGAAGACCCCACCTTGGCAAAGGCCCTGGGTGCCCTTCCGGAGGCCACCCTTTGGCAGGCACCTTTTGGGGAGAGCGCTTCTCCCCTTGCCCGCCGGATGTACCTGGACCCCGACCAGCTGCCCTTGGCCCTTTTGGCAAACAGCAACGGGGAGGGCCTTTACGGCTGCTGTGGCTACAACGTGGGCACGGCTGCGTTGCTTTTGCGGCTGGTGGCAGGGCTGGAAAAAAACGGGAAAATGGTGTATACTAAAAAATAAACAGCAGGATCTAAAACACTTAAATTGGCCAACGGAGTTTAGAAAGGCACCATGGAAATTGCAAAATTGAGAGATCATCCCCAATGGGCATCTAGGGCTGCACAGTGGTTCTATGAGAAATGGGGAGTCCCGCTGGAAGCCTATGAAGAGAGCATCCAAGCCTGCCTGCAGGGGACAGGGCCTGTTCCCCAGTGGTATGTGGCCGTGGAGCAGGGGGAGATTATCGCGGGGGCTGGTGTTATAGAGAACGACTTCCACCAGCGCAAAGACTTGACGCCCAACGTCTGTGCGGTGTACGTGGAGGAGGCTCACCGCTGTAAGGGGATTGCAGGCGCTTTGCTGCAATCCATCTGCCAGGATATGGGGGAGCTGGGGGTGGACACGCTGTACCTTGTCACGGATCACACCTCGTTCTATGAACGGTATGGTTGGGAGTTCCTGTGCATGGTGGAGGAAACCGGGGAACCCAGGATGACCAGGATGTATATCCACCAGGAAAAGCCGGATCACCCCAAAGAATCATCTCTTCAACGAAGTTCCTAAAAGATAAAATCGAAAAACAGGAAAGGAGTTTTGCCCTATGGAAAACCAAATGCTGGAACTGTTGAAAACCCGCCGGAGTGTGCGGGCCTACCGTCCGGAGCAGGTGAAACCCGAGGAGCTGGACGCTGTACTGGAAGCCGGCACCTATGCCCCCACCGGAATGGGGAAACAGTCCCCGGTGATCGTGGCGGTGCAGAGCCCCCGTTACCGCCTGGCGGTGATGGAGCTGAATAAGCAGGCTCGGGGCGGCACAGGCGACCCCTATTACGGCGCGCCCACCATTGTGCTGGTGCTGGCAGACCCGGAGCGGGGCACCTGCGTGGAGGATGCCTCCTGCGTGCTGTGCACCATGATGGACGCGGCCCATGTCATTGGATTGGCTTCCTGCTGGATCCACGGGGAAAAGGAGATGTTCCAGCTGCCTGAGGGCAAGGCCCTTCTGAAAGAGTGGGGCCTGCCGGAAAACCTAAGGGGCGTGGGTTCCCTGGCCTTGGGCTACGCTGCCGGCCCCCTGCCCCAGCCCAAAGAGCGCAAAGCTGACTATATCCACAAGGTGTAAGGGCACAGCGGGGCAATTCCCGCGGCAATTGTACGGGAAGCGGTTCCTCAAAAAGGGACCGCTTTTTTCATTTTTCCGCCAGAGAGTGGTTTTTCTTGTGTTTTTCCCCTTGAAAAGTTATAATAAAACAGACACTTTACGTGAAAGGAAGGCGAAGCCTGTGCATAGATGGAAAAAGGCCGCGGCCCTGGCGCTGGCGGCTTTGACCCTGGCGGGAACACTTTCCGCCTGCGCCCCGGGGACAGGAAGTTCCTCCGAAGTGGGGGGGGCTGGAGAAAGCAGCCAGCCCCAGCTGAAAAACAACGGGGAGAGTACCCAACTGACCGTGGCGGAGATCTTTGTCAGCAGGGAGCGCACGGAAGCCCTCAAGGAGATTGGGGGAAAGTATATGGCGGACTTCCCCCAAACCCAGGTTGAGATCGTCACAGTGGACAGCGGGGAAGAAGCCCAGGCCCTTTTGGAAAGCGGGGAGGCCGACCTGGTGGAGCTTTCCCAAGCAGAACAGCCTGCCTGTGTGGAGCAGGGCTTGTTGTTAGAACTGTCCTCTTATTTGAAAGAGTGGGAAGAAACCTCTAACCTGACGGCTGCTGCCCAGCAGGTGGCCGCTTCCATGGGGGAGGATCAAGCTTATCTGCTGCCTGCCACTTTGAACCAGGACGTGACTTACTACCGGAAAGACTGGTTCGAAGCTTTTAACGAGGGCAAGACAGAGGGCTTGGTGTACTGCCGTGTTTGGGAGGACTTCCCCGCAGCGGTGGAAAAACTGGCGGACAAAGGGGCGGCAGGGCTGGTGTTCGGCGGCCGGGAGCACTTGGTAGATCTGTTTGATTCCATCCTGTGGAGCGCTGCGAATTTGAACCGAATGGCAGATCCCGCCGCGGGTTATTTCTCCGCTGTGGAGGGGAGTGATACCTTGTTCGCGTTGGAGCAGGCCTCCCAGGCGTTGGAACAGCTTTCCACCCTGGTGGAAGGGGCTGTGCCGGAGGAAGCTCTCTCCTGGACGGAGGACCAGGCCGTGGAGGCTTTTGTCAGCGGGGAGGCCATTGCCCTCATCGCCGGGCAGGACCGTATGGAGGAAATCGCCTCCGCCCTGGGGGAAGAGGCCCTGGGCGTGGCCGGCTATCCCAGGGGGCTTAGCGGAATTGCCATCACCGGTTTGGAATACACTGGCTTTGGGGTGGCGGCAGATTCCCGGCAGGCGGGGAATGCCGTCCACTTCTTGACCTACCTCTCCAACAGCGACAACAACACCCACCTGGCTGAAGTTTGCGGTACCGTACCCATCCACACCACTGCCGCTGATTTGGAACCCTCTTTGGAAGAGGGAAATTTGGCGGTGAACATGGAGATGGTCCGCCGGGCCAACTGGTATTATTACGCCCAAGAACCCCAAATGTACCAAGCGCAGGAGGGCTGGCGGGACATGGCCAGCGGCGCTCTGGGGGAGTACCTTTCCGGGAAGCTCTCCCAGCAGGAACTGTTGGAAGAGTTTGACAGCTATTGGTCTAAGGCGCTGGAGGATGAAGGTGCCTTGTGGGAAACAGAATCGGAAGAATAAACGCGAGAGCCCTGGGAAACCCCGGGGCTCTTTTTTGAAATAATTTAAGCCCTTGTAGAGTGGGAAAGAATTTGGTATAATATTTAAGATTATGAGATCTTGTGTGGAAAGGGTGGTTCCCGTGAATGTAAAGCTTTTGGCCTATACGCCTGAGCCGGAAAAAACCGTGGCCTGCGCCGCCAAGCTGTGCTATGCCGCCGCGGATATCGACACTGTGTACGAGGGGCTGACCGAGGGAAAAACCGCCTCCTTTTTGGAGATGCTCCAGTCCATCGGCCACGAAAGCCCCATTGAGCACGCCAGCTTCACCTTTGGCATTGAAGGGGTGTCCCGGTCGCTGCTGGCCCAGATCACCCGCCACCGCCTGGCCTCTTTCAGCGTGCAGAGCCAGCGGTATGTGAAAGAGGACGGTTTCGAGTTTGTGCTCCCCCCGGAGATCGCCGCCATCCCCGAGGCCAAGGAGGAGTTCCTCCGGGCCATGGAGGAGGACCAACGCCACTACCAGCGGCTGACTGCCCTTTTGCAGGAACGCCATAAAGCGGCTTTCCTGGCTGCGGGGGAAACGGAGAAATCCGCTGCCCGCAAGGCGGAGAAGAAGGCCATTGAGGACGCCCGGTTCGTGCTGCCCAACGCCTGCGCCACCAAGATGATCTGCACCATGAACGCCCGCTCCCTGCTGAACTTCTTCTCCCAGCGGTGCTGCAACCGTGCCCAGTGGGAGATCCGGGAGCTGGCCACCCAGATGCTCCGGGAAGTACGGGCGGTGGCCCCCCATATCTTTGAGAAAGCGGGCCCCCCCTGCCTGCGGGGAGCCTGCCCCGAGGGGAAGATGTCCTGCGGGAACATGGCGGAAGTCCGGGAAAAGTTTCAAAAGCTGTAAATTTTAAGGCCAGTGCCCCATACTAGGACCAGGGGCCTGTTTGGAAAGGAGTGGGAACGTGAGCTTGATCGTGCTGGAGGGCTTGGACGGCAGCGGCAAAGGGACCCAGACAAAGCTGCTGGCAGAGTCCCTGAAGGGGCGTGGGGTGCCCCTGCGCCATGTGACGTTCCCCGATTACGACTCCCCCTCTTCGGCCCTGGTGCGGATGTACCTGGACGGGGAGTTCGGCTCGGAGCCGGAAGACGTGAACGCTTACGCCGCCAGCGCCTTTTACGCAGTGGACCGGTTCGCCAGCTTCAAGCGGGACTGGAAAACCGATTATGACCACGGGACGCTGATCCTCTGCGACCGGTATGCCACCTCCAACCTGGTGTACCAGATGGGGAAAGCGCCCCGGGACCAGTGGGAGCAGTACCTGGCCTGGGTGGAGGACTTGGAATATGAAAAGCTGGGGATCCCCCGGCCGGACCTGGTGCTCTACCTGGATATGCCCATTGAGGTTTCCCAGCAGCTGCTGCTTCAGCGCTACCAGGGGGACAGCGGGAAAAAAGACATCCACGAAAGCCATTTGGAGTTCCTCCGCGCTTGCCGGGAGTGCGCCCGCTACGCCGGGGAGCGGCTCTCCTGGAAGGTTATCCCCTGCGCCCGGGACGGGAAGCCCCTCCCGGTGGAGGAGATCCACCAAGCGGTGCTGGCGGCGGTGGAGCCCTTGTTGTTGCCCTGAAAAAACGCCTTGCCTGTTCGATTGGGCGTGTGGGATCGATTGCGTGGCCCGTTGTGGGTTTTAGGGCCCACGCTGCAACTTCATTTTGGAAAGGAACGGTAGTGATGGTCGTTGTGTTTTTGGCCGATGGTTTTGAAGAAGTAGAGGCCTTGGCTCCTGTGGATCTGATGCGCCGGGCAGGGCTGGATGTGAAAATGGCCGGCGTCACCGGCAGGGAGGTCACCGGTTCCCATGGGATCACGGTGAAAACGGACATGGCTGCCGAAGAGGTGGACGTGGCTGCCTTAGAGGCCGTGGTGCTCCCCGGCGGGCTGCCGGGCACCCACAACCTGGAAGCTTCCCCGGTGGTGCAGGCCTGCATCGACGGCTGCGTGAAAACGGGAAAGCTGGTGTCCGCCATCTGCGCGGCCCCGTCTGTCCTGGCCCATAAGGGGCTGCTGAAGGGGAAAAACGCCACCGCGTTCCCCAACTTCCAGAAAGACCTGGAGGAGGGCGGCGCCTGCCTCAGCGAAAGCTATGTGGTCCGGGACGGCCAGTTCCTCACCGGCCGGGGCATGGGGGTTGCCACTCAGTTCGGTCTGGCTCTGGTGGAGGCGCTGGCTTCCCCGGAAAAGGCCAGTGAGATCCGCGCTTCCATCCAGTGGGAGGTATGATCTCTCTGGAGAAAGCCGCTTTGCGCCGGGAGCTGCTGGCAAAGCGGGAAGGGCTCCCGCGCCGGGAGGCGAAGAGCCGGGAAATCCGGCGGCTGGTGCTGGGGCTGCCCCAGGTTCATCGGGCAAAAGCCCTGCTGCTTTACTTGAGCATGGGCAGCGAGGTGGATACCTGGGGGATTTTCGAGCAAGCTTTGGCGGCGGGGAAAGAGGTTTTCGCGCCCCGCTGTTTGGACAGGCAAGGCTATATGGCCTTTTACCGGGCGGACTCCCGGGAGGATCTGGTGGCGGGGGCTTTCGGGCTGCTGGAACCGGACCCGGCCCGGTGCCCCCTTTGGCAGGGGGAGTCCGATGCCCTGTGCCTGGTGCCGGGATTGGCCTTCGATGAGGAGGGCTTCCGGCTGGGCTATGGAAAAGGATATTACGACCGCTTTTTAACGTCACATCCCGTGGAAACGGTGGGCTTGTGTTTTGGGGACCTGGTAGTGCCCCGGCTGCCCCACAGCCCTCTGGACAGGCGGGTATCCGCTTTGGTGACGGAAGCAGGAGTGCTGGCCTTCCCCCAGGGAAGTGCCCAGGAAAGGATGGTTGCCCATGAATAACGGACAGACCCCCGGCGGTGAAAACCGCACCACAGGGAATTTCAAATTGAACATCGATGAGCGGGACCTGGCCACCGGTACCTTTGACCTGCCGGAGCGCCGGAGCCAGCCGCCCCGCCCGGAGTATTCCATGAACAAGGCCTATCTCACCGAAAAAGAGCGCCAAGCCGAAAAGAAGGCCCACAAAAAGCGGGATCGCTTGAAGGCCCGGAAAAACCGGCGGGTCTATTCCCTGGTGTGGGTGTGTATGGTGCTGTTGGTTTCCTTCACTTTGGCCAGTTACCTGATTGGCGGTTCCAACGACTTTTTCGCGGCCAAGCGTCCCGAAGGCACCACCGAGGTGACCCTCCCGGAGGATGTGACCATAGACGAGCTGTCCCAGATCGTCTACAAAGCCGGGGCCATTGACAAACCGGAGTTTTTCAAGCTGTTTTGCATGATCACGGTGGATGACGACGAACTGGAGTATTTCCAGCCCGGTACCTACCAGCTGGAAACCAACATGGATTACCAAAATATCATCAGCACCTTGCAGGGCGGCAACCAGACCCGCGAGGTGGTGAAGGTCACCTTCCCCGAAGGCACCACGGCCCTGGAAGCCGCTGCCCTTCTGGAGGAAAATGAGGTCTGCTCCGCGGAGGACTTCCTTGAGGCCGTCAACTCCAGCGACTTTGACAACTACGACGTCATTGCTCCCCTGGCCACTGTCACCGGCAAGTATTACAAGCTAGAGGGCTACCTGTTCCCCGACACCTATGACTTCTACAAAGGGGAAGAGATTAGCTCCGTGGTGGGCAAGCTGGTGTACAATTTCCAAAACAAGGCGGAAAGCTTAATGGAGGATATCCAAGCTTCCGGTATGACTTTGGACCAGGTCGTCACACTGGCCTCCATCATCCAGCGGGAAGCCGCCAACACCCAGGATATGTACGATGTTTCCGCCGTACTCCACAACCGCCTGGACTTTGGCGCCCAGGCAGGCATTTACCGCCTGGAGTGTGACTCCACCATTTACTACCCCTACCATACAGCTGAGGATGTCCCTGCCGATGGTGCCCTGCCTTACGGCAACTACAACACCTACGAGATCCAGGGGCTGCCTGCCGGCGCCATCTGCAACCCCGGCCTGGACGCCCTGGATGCGGCGGTGCATCCCAGCACGGAAGGCGATGCACCCAACTACCTGTATTTCTGCCACGCTGCCGACGGCACGGCCTACTATGCCACCAATGCCGATGACCACGCCTACAACTTGCAGCTGGCTGGCTTGACGGAGTGATGACAGTGAAGCGTGTAAAACCAGAGCTGCTCTCCCCTGCAGGGGACCGGGAGCGGCTGGAAGCGGCCGTGACCTATGGTGCGGACGCAGTGTATTTGGCGGGAAAAAGTTTCGGGATGCGCTCCGCCCCAGCCAACTTTGGGGAAGAGGAGCTGCGGGACGCTGTGGCTTACTGCCACGCCCGTGGGGTAAAGGTGTATGTCACCTGCAATACCCTGCCCCGCAATGACGAGTTTGAAGAACTGCCGGGGTTCCTCTCCACCTGCCAGGAGATTGGGGTGGACGCCTTCATCATCTCCGATTTGGGTGTGCTGGCCTTGGCCAAGCAGGTGGCCCCCCAGGTGGAGCGCCATGTTTCCACCCAGACTGGCATCGTAAACTTTGCCGCCTCCCAAGTCTGCTGGGAACTGGGGGCCAAGCGGGTGGTCCTGGCAAGGGAGGTGCCCCTGTCCGAAATCCGCGGCATCCGGGAGCGGGTGGATCCCCAGCTGGAGCTGGAAGCCTTTGTCCATGGGGCCATGTGTATGTCCTTTTCCGGCCGGTGCGTCATCTCCAACTATATGACCGGCCGGGACGCCAACCGGGGCGAGTGTGCCCAGCCCTGCCGTTGGGAGTACCATTTGATGGAAACCCAGCGTCCGGGGGAGGTGTACACCCTGGTCCAGGAGGAGAAGGGCGCCTATTTCTTCAACTCCAACGACTTGCGGATGATCGACCACATCCCGGAGATGATAGACGCGGGCGTTGCCAGCCTGAAGATCGAGGGCCGGGCCAAGTCGGCCTATTACGTGGCCTGCGTCACGGCGGCTTACCGGCAGGCCGTTGACTTTGCCTGGGAGCATCCCGGCGAGCCCCTGCCGGAGGCCATCCTCCGGGAAACGGAAAAGATCAGCCACCGGCCCTACTCCCACGGGTTTTACTTTGGGGGCGAGCCGGGCCAGACTGTGGACCGCAGCCACTATGCCCGGGGTTACGAGCTGGTGGCCATCTGCCAGGGCCGGGAGGGCAAGTGCCTGCGCCTGACCCAGCGCAACCGGTTTTTCCAAGGCCAGGAGGTGGATATCCTCCAGCCGGGGAAACCCTCCTTCACCGCCACCCTGGACCGGCTTTACAACCAAGACCGGGAACCCCTTTCGGTGGCCCCCCACGCGGAGATGATCGTCTACTGGGAAACCGGCGCCGATGTGCCGGCAGGAGCCTACCTGCGGGTGAAAAAGAGCCAGAACTGACCGGGCAAAGGCTGGCGTTTAAAAATCTGTGCAGGAAAGGGCATCTGAGTTTTTGCAGCTCAGGTGCCCTTTTTTTGTTGCTCTTGGAAGCCTTTTTCAGCCCTGTACAGGGGCGGGGTGAAGCCGTTTCCAGCTGGCCGGGGTAGGGGAAACTTTCCCCAAAGGGTCTGTTTTGCCAGGGGGGCTCATATCCTTGTACTAACCCCTAGAAAGGATGATCCCCATGAAAAAAATCCGGCTGGGCGTTTTAGCCCTGACCACTGCCGCCGCCCTGCTCCTGCCTGCCTTCCCCGCCAGCGCGGAAGGACTGGAGGTGACCGCGCCTTCCGCTGTGCTGATGGAGGCCTCCACCGGCCAGGTGCTCTTTGAAAAGGAGGCCCACCAGCAGCGGCCCTGCGCCTCCATCACCAAGGTGATGACCCTGTGCCTGACCTTTGAAGCCATCGACAGCGGCCGCCTCTCTTTGGACCAGACCCTCACCGCCTCGGCCCACGCGGCGTCCATGGGCGGGTCGGATATCTGGCTGGAAGAGGGGGAATCTATGACTGTGGACGATCTGCTGAAAGCCACCGTGATCATGAGCGCCAACGATGCCGCCGTGGTGTTGGCAGAGGCAGTGGCCGGCAGCGAGGACACCTTTGTGGCCAAGATGAACGAGAAAGCCCTCTCCCTGGGCATGAACGACACCACCTTTAAAAACTGCAACGGCCTGGATGAAGAGGGCCACTTGACCAGCGCTTACGACGTGGCCTTGATGAGCCGGGAGCTGGTCCGCCACGAGAAGATCTTCGACTACACCCTCACCTGGATGGATTCCGTCCGGGATGGGGCGACCCAGCTGGTGAACACCAACAAGCTGATCCGCACCTACCAGGGCATCACCGGGCTGAAGACCGGCACCACCGGCCAGGCGGGCAGCTGCATCACCGCCACGGCCCAGCGGGACGGCCTGGAGCTGATCGCCGTGGTGCTGGGGGCGGATTCCACGGAGCACCGGTTCCAGGACGCCGCCGCCCTGCTGGATTACGGCTTTGCCAACTGGAAGATCACCGTGCCGGAGAGCCCCGCCCTGGAACGTGTCCCCGTGGCCCGGGGGATGGCCCCGGACGTGAGTGCCCAGGCGGAGGAAAGCCCCAAGCTGCTTTTGGAAGCAGGGGAAACCGGCCAAGTGGAAACCCAGGTCCTCTGGCAAGAGCTGACCGCCCCCGTGGCAAAAGGGGACTGGATCGGTACGGTGCGCTATTCGCTCAACGGCGAAACCTTGGCGGAAACAAAGATCACAGCGGCGGAAGATGTGGCGGAGGTCACCTTTACGGCGGCTTTGGGATACCTGTTCCAAGCTCTCTTTACACTGTGAGGGGACTTGGGTGGAAGGATTGTAACTTTTTTGGAAAGAGTGCGGCAGTAACTTGCAAATTCCATCAACTTATTGTAGAATAGAAGCACAAAGCACCTACCCTCCCTTCTCTGCAGAACAAAAACTGGCTCTGCCAATGGGCTTTCCGGGAGAGAGGGGAGTTATGTCCCGGGACGCGCAACAAGGAGGTTATTTGCAATGCCGCTGAAATTGGAAACCGGTTATCTGAATGGCTTTGTTTCCCAGCACGAGTATGAGGCCATCGAGCCCCAGGTAAAAACTGCTCATGAGCTGCTGATGTCCAAAACGGGCATGGGCAACGACTTTTTGGGCTGGGTCACCCTTCCCAGCGATTATGACAGGGAGGAGTTCGCCCGCATCAAGGCTGCTGCCAAGAAAATCCAGGGCAATTCCGATGTGTTTGTGGTCATCGGCATCGGCGGTTCCTATCTGGGAGCCCGGGCTGCCATTGAGTTTTTGAAGTCCGATAAATACAACGACCTGCGCAAGGATACCCCGGCCATTTACTTCGCCGGCAACAGTATCAGCTCCACCGCCCTGGCGGAACTGGTGTCCCTGTGCGAGGGGAAAGATGTTTCCATCAATATGATCTCCAAGTCCGGCACCACCACCGAGCCCGCCATTGCGTTCCGGGTGTTCCGTGAGCTGCTGGAAAAGAAATATGGCAAAGAGGGCGCCCGTGAGCGCATCTTCTGCACCACCGACAAAGCCCGTGGTACGCTGAAGCACCTGGCCGACGAAGAGGACTACGAAACCTTTGTGGTGCCCGACGATGTGGGCGGCCGCTATTCCGTGCTTACCGCCGTGGGCCTGCTGCCCATCGCTGTGGCCGGGGCCGACATCGACGCTTTGATGGCCGGCGCTGCCAAAGCTATGGAAACCTACAACACTCCCAACCTTTCTGAAAACGATTGCTACAAGTATGCTGCCACCCGCAACATCCTTTACAACAAGGGCAAGTGCACCGAGGTCATGGTCAGCTATGAGCCCTGCTACTCCATGATGAACGAGTGGTGGAAGCAGCTTTACGGCGAGAGCGAGGGCAAGGACAACAAGGGCCTGTTCCCGGCCTCTGTGATCTTCTCCACCGATCTGCACTCCATGGGCCAGTATATCCAGGACGGCCGCCGCACCCTGTTTGAAACCGTGGTGCTCATCGACGAGCCCAAGCACCAGATCACCTTGGGCAACGATCCCACTGACGTGGACGGCCTGAACTACCTGGAAGGCCGCACCATGGCCTTTATCAACGAAAAGGCTTTTGAGGGCACTGTGTTGGCCCACAACGACGGCGGCGTGCCCAACGTGGTCCTCCACGTTTCCGATTTCTCCGAGGATTCCTTGGGCCAGCTGATCTACTTCTTTGAGAAGGCCTGCGCCATTTCCGGCTACCTGCTGGGGGTAAACCCCTTTGACCAGCCCGGTGTGGAGAGTTACAAGAAGAATATGTTCGCCCTGCTGGGCAAGCCCGGCTACGAGGATGCCAAGGTCGCTTTGGAGAAGCGCCTGTCCCGCTGAGGCGGAAAGTAAAACGCACCCCCCCGCTCCCCTGGGGCGGAATAATAAAATAAAGGAGAGTTGTAGTATGATCACTCTTTTAACTGGTAAAAAAGGCTCCGGCAAGACCAAGAAGCTCATCGACCTGGCCAACGCCGCTGTGGAGAAGTCCAACGGCAATGTGGTGGTTGTGGAGAAGGGCCTGAAGCTTACCTATGATATTTCCCACGCTGCCCGCCTGGTGGACATCGACGCTTACGACGTGAAGGGCGGCAAGGGCCTGTACGGCTTCCTGGCTGGCATTTGCGCCGGCAACTACGACGTGACCGACATCTTTGTGGACTCCACCCTGAAGATCACCGGCACCGGCGCTGAGGTCGTGGACCTGCTGGTGACCGACCTGAAGAAGCTGGAGAAGGAGTCTGGCGCCAACTTTGTGCTCTCCATTTCCGCTGCCGACGAGGAGATCCCCGAGAGCGTGAAGGAGTACGTATCCAAATAACGCCCTAGGCAAAACAGACATCCCACGAAAGGCGGCCAAACGGCCGCCTTTTCAGTGTATATCTGTGTGCGGCCGGGAAAAATCCCGCGAAAAAGGCCTTGACAAGGAAAGCCAGCTTTATTATAATATATCAGTACGGCATAAAGGTGGATTAGTACCATGGATCTGCGAAATTATTTCCTGGGCGCCAGCGAGGCCCTGGAAGTCAGCTTTGACCTTTCCGGTTTGGAATTGGGCGGTGTCAAGCCGTTTTGTGCGCCGGTGAAAGCCCAAGGGTGGCTGAAAGGTTCCCCCACTTCAGTGGAGCTCAGCGGCACGGTGTGTTATACCATGACCATGCCCTGCGACCGTTGTTTTGAAATGACTACCCAGGAACGGGAAATGCCCTTTTTCCATGTGCTGGTGCGCGAGCTCAGCGACGAGGAGGACGAAGACGGCCAGTTTGTCCTGGTACCGGACGAGTCTTTGGATCTGGAACAGTTGCTTACCGAGGACATCCTGTTGGACGTGCCCAGCAAGTTCCTCTGTTCCCCAGATTGCAAGGGCCTGTGCCCTGTGTGCGGCAAAAACCTGAACCAAGGGGATTGCGGCTGCAAGCAGGATACGGTGGACCCACGGCTCGCCATTTTAAAGAGCCTGCTGTAAACAGGGGCTCGCAAAAGAGCAGGCTGCTCTTTTCTGGTTTGAAAATGCCGGACAAACAGTGTGAAAACTGGACTGCGGGCAAAATGCCTGCGGCAGAATAGTATCTTTTATAGATTAAGGAGGTGCACCCATGGCAGTACCCAAGCGGAAAGTATCCAGCGCTCGGCAGAACAAGCGGCGCTCCAATGTGTGGAAGCTCCAGGCTCCCGCCCTGATGAGATGCCCCCAGTGCGGCGAGTACAAGACACCTCACAGAGTGTGCGGCAACTGCGGCTACTACAATGGCCGTGCCGTTGTGAAGAAGGAAGCGTAAATTTTTAGCAATGGCGAGAAGGGAACGCGGGGATGCGCTCCCTTCTTTATTTTTACCGGCAGGTTTTGGCGCCTTTTGCCGGAAAAGGAGGCGTGGAAGATGGCTGTAACAATCAGCGGGATCGAGCCCAAAAGCCGTGCACAGCGGGCGGGGATCCAACCCGGGGATGTGCTCATTTCCATCAACGGCCACGAGATTGTGGATGTGTTGGATTACCGGTTTTTTGAAACGGAGCGGGAACTGCGGCTGTCCCTCACCCGGGATGGGGTGGCCTATCAGGTGGAGCTGGTAAAACCCCAGTATGCCGGCATCGGCCTGGAGTTTGAAACCTACCTGATGGATGAGCAGCGTTCCTGCCGGAACAAGTGCATTTTCTGCTTTATCGACCAATTGCCCAAGGGGATGCGGGAAACCCTGTACTTCAAGGACGACGACGACCGGCTGTCCTTCCTGTTTGGCAACTACATCACCTTGACCAACATCGACGACCGGGAAGTGGACCGGATCCTGCAAATGCACATCAGCCCCATCAATGTGTCGGTCCACACCATGGACCCGGGGCTGCGGTGCAAGATGATGCACAACCGGTTCGCTGGGGATTCCCTGCGGCACCTGTATCGGCTGGCCCAGGGGGGCATCCGCTTGAACTGCCAGATCGTCCTGTGCCCGGGGATCAACGACGGCCCCGCCCTGGAGGATACCCTGGAGAAATTCTGGTCCCTGGGAGAGGGGCTCCTCAGCGTGGCCTGTGTGCCGGTGGGCCTCACCCGCTACCGGGAGGGGCTGTTCCCCCTGGTCCCCTATAACCAGCAGACTGCCGGAGAAGTGCTGGACATCTTGGAGCGTTGGGGCGACCGGTGGAAACAGGAGCGGGGCGCCCGCACCGTGTACGGCTCGGACGAGTTGTACCTGCTGGCCAAGCGGCCCATCCCGCCCTTGGAGTTTTACGAGGACTTCCCCCAGATCGAAAACGGCGTGGGAATGCTGCGGAACCTCCAGGACGAGTTTGACTGGGCCTTGGAAGACCTGGAACGGCCGGATACCCCCCGGAAAGTCACCATCCCCACCGGCGAGGGGGCCTTTGCCTTTCTCGACCATCTGCTTGACGGATTGCGGGAGAAATGCCATAATATAACTATAGAATTGCTGCCTGTGAAGAACGACTTTTTCGGCGGCAGCGTCAATGTGACGGGCTTGCTCACAGGCCAGGATATCCTGAAGAACCTGAAGGGACGGGACCTGGGGGACCAAGTGCTGCTCTCCACCAATATGCTCCGTTCTGGGGAAGATGTGTTCCTGGACGACATGACGGTGCCCCAGCTGTCCCAAGAACTGGGGGTGCCCATCCGCCGGGTGGGCAACACAGGGGAGGCCCTGGTGTGTGCCATCTGCGGTTTGCCGGAGCCCGACGCCCCCGGCCACAACCCCTATGAGGCTTCTTGGGAGCACCGGTAAATGGGCGGCTCGCCTGTATGTAGAGGAATGTGAAAATGCGCTTCTGAGGCAATGCTTGGAACGAAAGGAGCGAAGTTATGGCAAAACCAATTGTAGCCATTGTGGGACGGCCTAATGTGGGCAAGTCCACACTGTTTAATAAGATCGTGGGCCAGAGGCTCTCCATTGTGGAGGATACCCCCGGCGTCACCCGGGACCGGATCTTCGGCGACGCCGAGTGGTGCGGCCGGAAGTTCTCCCTGGTGGACACCGGCGGCATTGAGCCAGCCAGCAAGGATGTGATCCTCACCCAGATGCGGGAGCAGGCGCAAATCGCCATCGATTCCGCCAGCGCCATCATCTTTGTCACAGATATTCGCACCGGGGTCACCTCCACCGACGCGGACGTGGCCAGCATCCTGCTGAAAAGCGGGGTGCCGGTGGTGTTGTGCGTCAACAAGTGTGACCAGGTGGGCGCGCCCCCTCCGGAGTTTTACGAGTTTTACAACCTGGGCCTGGGGGACCCGGTGATGGTTTCCTCCGTCCACGGCCACGGCACTGGCGACCTGCTGGACCGCGTCTGCGACGTGCTCCCCGATGACGTGGAAGAGGAGGACGAAGGGGAGATCATCAAGGTGGCTGTCATCGGAAAGCCTAACGTGGGCAAATCCTCCCTGGTGAACAAAGTGGCGGGGGAGAACCGCTGCATCGTTTCCGACATTGCCGGCACCACCCGGGACGCGGTGGACACCACCATCCAGAACCAGCACGGCACCTTTACCTTCATCGACACCGCGGGCCTGCGCCGGAAGAGCAAGTTGGAGGACGCCATTGAGCACTACAGCAACCTGCGGGCGGAAATGGCCGTGGAACGGGCGGACGTGTGCCTGATCCTCATCGACGCCCAGGTGGGCTTTACCGAGCAGGATTCCAAGGTGGCCGGTATTGCCCACGAGGCGGGGAAGGGCTGCATCATCTGCGTCAACAAGTGGGACGCCGTGGAAAAGGACGACAAGACCATGCAGGAGATGCGCCAGAAGCTGGAGAAGGACTTCTCCTTCATGTCCTACGTGCCCATCCTGTTTATCTCCGCGAAAACAGGCCAGCGCCTGGACCGGATGTTTGAACTGATCAAACTGGTGGCTTCCTCCAACGCCATGCGGGTGACTACCGGTACTTTGAACGACATTCTCGCCCAGGCCACGGCCCGGGTGCAGCCGCCCACCGACAAGGGCAAGCGGCTGAAGATCTATTATATGACCCAGGCTTCCACCAAGCCCCCTACGTTCATCTGCTTCTGCAACGATCATGAATTGTTCCACTTTTCCTACCAGCGCTACCTGGAAAACAGGATCCGGGAAACCTTCGGCTTGGAAGGCACCCCCATCCGCATGATCATCCGGGAGCGTGGGGAGAAAGAGTGACATAGAAACTGGGAAAGGCGGTTTTCGATCCTCATGGGCTACGAAATTTTGGCATTGGCGCTTACCGCGGTGGCAGGCTACCTGCTGGGGAGTGTCAACAGTTCCATCATCCTCACTTGGTTTTTCAAAAATAAGGAGGACATCCGCAAGTACGGCAGCGGAAACGCGGGCATGACCAACGTGCTGCGCAGCGTGGGCAAGCTTCCCGCCGCCCTCACCTTTGTGGGGGATTTCCTCAAGTGCGTGGCGGCGGTGCTGCTCTCCCAGGGCTTTGTCCTGTGGCTTGCCCCGGGCGGGGAGGAATTGTTTGATGTGGCCCGGTATGTGGCGGGTGTTGCCTGTGTGCTGGGACACATCTTCCCGGTGTACTATGGGTTCCGGGGTGGCAAAGGTGTGGTCACTTCCGCGGCGATGATCGCCCTCACCGACTGGCGGGTATTTTTGCTGGTGCTGCTGACCTTTATCATTGTGTTCGCGGCCAAACGGATCGTTTCCTTGGCTTCGGTGGCTTGCGCGGCCCTGTACCCGGTGTTCACGTTCCTGTTCCTGTTTTTGGCGGAATTCTCCGGCAGCCCTTTGCAGCACCACGGGGATCACAGCCTGGGCTATGTGCTGTTTGCCACGGCGGCTTCCTTGTTTATCGGCTTGACGGTGCTCATCAAGCACAAGTCCAACATTGGCCGCCTGCTCCGTGGGGAGGAAAAGCCCATCTCTTTTGGAAAGAAAGGCGCTTGATATGGATTGTACCTTCCGGACCCCCCCAGGGGAATTTCAATTACCGGGTGGGGGCTATCATCCGCCGGGGCGACAAGCTGCTGGTCATGCGGGAAGAAGAGATCAACCACTGGTATTTGCCCGGCGGCCGTGTGAAGCTTCATGAGCCTTTGGAAGACGCCCTTCGCCGGGAGGTGGCGGAGGAGCTTGCCCTGCCAGCCCGGATCGTCCGGCCCCTGTGGCTGGTTGAAAACTTCTACACCATGGACACCAAAGAGGGGAAGGACATCCCCTTTCACGAGCTGGGCCTGTACTTTTTGGTGGAGCTCTCCACCGATGCCCTCCCGGAAGGGGAGACCTTTTCCCAAAAGGACTCCGACGGCGTTTGGCATCAGTACCGTTGGTTCTCCCGGGAGGACCTGCAGGGCGTGTTGCTGTACCCCTCCTTTTTAAAGGAGGAGTGGCCCCGCTTGCCGGAGAGCCTGGAGCTGCGCACCCTGTGGGATTGAGGCGTTTCCCGCTGTTTTCCCTGCAAGGGATGGCTCTTGGTCCCCCAAGGGAAGCGGGACCTGGTTTATTCCTGTAAGGTTTTGCTGGGGAACGCCGCAAACAGCTCCCTAATATTGACTTTTAGGCTGGTATGTATTATTATAATCTTCAGTCAAATACTAGTTCTGTAAACCAACGTGTTACAGGTTAGCTTGCTTTTCAAAGCCGTTAGGAAGTGTAAATTTGGAAAAATATGTGATTAAAGGCGGCAGCCGCCTTACTGGTGAAGTGAATATCAGCGGAGCCAAAAATGCGGCAGTGGCCATCATCCCTGCCACTATTTTGGCCGACTCCCCTTGCCGCCTGGAAAATCTCCCTGATATTTCCGATGTAAAGACCCTGACGTATATCCTGGAGAGCATGGGCGCCAAGGTGGACTACTTGGACCGCCACACCGTGGAGATCGATCCCCGGACAGTGGGAACAGATACAGTTTCTGCGGATATCGCCCGCCGTATCCGTGCTTCTTATTACTTTTTGGGGGCGCTTTTGGGCCGCTGCCGCAAAGCGGTGGTCCCTATGCCTGGCGGGTGCAATTTTGGCATCCGGCCCATTGACCAGCATTTGAAAGGCTTTTCCGCCCTGGGCTGCGATTACAGCCTGGACAACGGCATGATCGCCGTTTCCGCCCCCCATGACCTTCACGGGGCCAGTGTCTACCTGGACGTGGTCACCGTTGGCGCCACCATGAATATCATCTTGGCCGCGGTGAAAGCCCGGGGTTTGACCGTCATTGAAAACGCTGCCCGGGAGCCCCACATTGTGGACTTGGCCAACTTCCTGAACACCATGGGAGCGGATATCCGGGGCGCCGGCACCGACACCATCAAGATCCACGGGGTACAGAAACTGCGGGGCGCCGCCTATTCCATCATTCCCGACCAGATCGAGGCGGGCACCTATATGGTTGCTGCCGCTGCCACCCACGGCGATGTGCTGGTGAAAAACGTCACCCCCAAGCATTTGGAGTCCATCTCTGCCAAGCTGGTGGAAATGGGCGTCACCGTGGAGGAAGGGGACGACACCGTGCGGGTGGTTTGCGACCGCCCCCTGCGGAAATGTAATGTGAAGACCATGCCCCATCCTGGGTTCCCCACGGATATGCAGCCCCAGATCACCGCTCTGCTGTCCATTGCCCAGGGCACCAGTATGGTCAATGAAAGCGTTTGGGAAAGCAACCGCTTCAAATATGTGGACGAGCTGCGGCGCATGGGCGCTCAGATCACGGTGGACGGCAAGGTGGCCATTGTGGAAGGTGTGGATCACCTGAAAGCAGCGCCAGTGCGGGCCTTGGACCTGCGGGCAGGGGCCGCTATGGTCATTGCCGGGTTGGTGGCGGAAGGCACCACCGTACTGGAGGACATCCAGTATATCGACCGGGGCTATGAGAACATTGTGGAAAAACTGGTGGACTTGGGAGCGGATATTTACCGCAGCCAGGAGCCGGAACAGACCATGGACATGGATAAGATCGGCTGACAACATCATTACAGAGCTTGAGGGCTGCGGCAGAGGATGCGGCAGCTCTTTTGTTTTGCGGAAAGGAAGGGAAGGATATGGCCAGGCTTTGCCCACTGTTTTCCGGCAGTTCGGGGAACAGCTATTACATAGGTTCCCGCAGTGCCGGGTTGCTGATCGATGCCGGACGCAGCGCCCGGCAGCTCACCCAGATGCTGGACCGCTGCGGCATTGACCCCTTGGCGATCCAGGGCATTTTGATTACCCACGAGCACAGCGACCACATTGCAGGGGTGCGGGTGTTCGCCAAAAAATATGGCATCCCTGTGTTTGCCTCCCAGGGGACGCTGCTCGCTATGAAGCCCTCCTTAGAGGGAGTGGAGCGCTGGGTGCTGGAAGGCCCGTTGGAGCTGGCGGGGATGAAAGTGACGCCTTTCCCAACGCCTCACGACAGCGCCCAACCTCTGGGGTTCCGCATCACCACGGCGGACCACCGGGAGTTCGCCCTGGCCACCGACCTGGGGGAGGTGACCAGCTGTGTGCGGGACCATCTGCTGGGGGCGGAGTTTGTGGTGGTGGAGTCCAACCACGACCGGGAAATGCTCCAGGTTGGGCCGTACCCCGCCTATCTGAAACGGAGGATCTTGTCCTGCCGGGGTCACCTGTCTAACAGGGACTGCGCCGCTTTCCTGCCGCAGCTGGTGGAAGCGGGGGCGAAGCGGTTTTTGCTGGCCCACCTCAGCCGTGAGAACAACACCCCTTCCCTGGCGGGGCAGACGGCCGTTGCAGCTTTGGCTGGTGCCGGCTACCAGCAAGGGGTGGACTATTGGCTGGAAGTGGCCTCCCTGGAAAACGGGGAAGGGAAAAGCATCATCTTTTAGGAGGAAAATGTCATGCTGGGCGTGAAGCTGATTTGTGTAGGAAAGCTGAAAGAGGCCTACTGGCGGGACGCGGTGGCGGAATATGAAAAGCGCCTGCGGCCCCTGTGCAAATGGGAGCTTATCGAGCTGCCGGAAGCCCGCTTGCCCTCCGAGCCCTCCCAAGGGGAGATCGACGCTGCCCTGGAGAAAGAAGGGGAGCAGATCCTTCGCCACGCTGTTGGAAAGATCTACCCCCTGTGCATCGAGGGGAAACTGCTGGACTCCCCGGGGCTTGCCAAGCGCCTGGCAGGGGCCATGCAGTCCCCCGGCGCGGCGAGCTTTGTCATTGGCAGTTCCTTTGGGCTTTCCCCCAAGGTGAAGGCCGCTGGGGAGGGGCTTTCCATGTCCCCCATGACCTTTCCCCACCAACTGGCCCGGGTGATGCTCTGCGAGCAAATTTACCGGGGTTTCCAGATCTTGGGGAACACCAAATACCACAAATAAAAAGGGCCTCCGGTTTAGTTGAACACCGATAAGGAAGTATCAAGAGCTAATTGAACTTAACGGCTGACAAACAGGTACTGCTAAAAGAGCGCTCATGATTCTCAATTGTAGAATCATGAGCGTTCTTCTTATTTTTTCTGGCCTTCTTTTATAGCCATAGCGATTTTTCGTTTATGATGCTTTATTAAGACATTTGCTTCTTGATCATTAAGTTTCAATATTCCTTTTGCCTTTCTTGCATAGTCAATAAACGTTTGTTTTTCATCATTACGAGAATAAATACTATATAGTTCTTTTGCTGATATACGCCTGCCTTTAGATGATGTCCAATTACTGCGTCCAATGGTATTAGCTTTTCGACGCATCCTGTAATAATATTTTGTTATCGCACGTGGCCTTATTCTAATGTTTTTGCCATCAAATAGAAATCCTAAGTAATTTATGCTAGATGGCTGATCACCCTCGTAGATTACTTCGTCCTTATAAGTATAGCAAGAAGTCTTTTCCTTTTGTAAATCAATAAGTCCTTTCATTGATTCTACATAGGAAAAAATGTAGCTTGTAAAATCCGCGATTTCGGCATCTCTCTCGTATGGCAAGACAATGATAAAATCGTCTGAATAGCGCATATAAATCCCGCCTTTGCTGGTTACATAACGCTTAATGTCTTTATCAAACTTTATCATGTAAATGTTGGATAGTACAGTGCTAATTGGGGAACCTTGCGGAACGCCCACCCCAGAAATATTCTTTTTTATATCTTTTTTGTTTTTCTGAAATTGTTCTTTTGTCAGCACTGTCTCTTTACTATTGATTTTTTTGCGAACACCTCTTTCTGCAATGTTTTCGCCAGCTGCCTTTACAATGTCTTTCCAGTCCCAGCTTGAAAAACGGGTGATGTTTTTGAAAACAGAAAAGTAATCTTGAGGCAAACGCTCAACACCAAGCACTTTGCACATCATTTTCTTGAGATATTGATGTTCCAAGTTGTCGAAGAAATTAGTAAAATCACCTACTAAAATGAAGCACTGAGGAAAGCTGCGTATTGCATCAAAAGCATCCTTGGCAAAATCAATATTGTTTTTCCCTAAGCTATCTCGATATGCAATTGCAACGTCATCTATGTTATTTTCACAAGCCCAAATATTATACTGGTAGTTCAATAAAAATGCATATCGCTGATATACACACCTATCTAAATGTGAGCAGTAGTATAGCTCTCGTGGCTTTTTAGGCCCTTTCTTTCCATAACGAGAGTTTTTCTTCTCAAAGTGGATAAAAGGATAAAAACTGTGTGTAACTATTTTAGTCCGATCCATTACGTATTTTCTAATTGAAGGCATGGATAACGACACGCGCAGATCAAAATGTGCATAAGGCTTAGTATCATTGTGGTGTTTAACAAAGTCAACCCATGCTTGACATATCTGGTTTGAACTACAATTATGACAAGATATAGGTTGTTGACATTGATTATATTCTTTTTGAGTTTTCATAATTCCCCCCTAAAATGCATCATGCCTGCTAACATGGGGGACAACATCCCTAAGTTAGCAGGCAGGTACATGAACATTATTGTCCTGGGTGCATCTGATAGCGTTCCGTAGTATAATCATACTGGAAAGGAGTATCATGTTCAACGAACCCAACCTAGAATTGGTGGTTCTATGTGTAACGTTACTCATAGAAACATCAATTCGGCCAGACTTGACAGAAATGCTCCGCCCTTACAGCCAAACGTGTAAGGTAATATTATTTTATACCTAAATACGCACAAAGTCAAACTATTCTACGCATTTCAAACTGCATTTACAGGGGTAAGAATGGTATGGTACTTCCAGCAGCCCAACCACACCAGAAACGCCCAGTAGTATCGGGCCTTTCTACCCTCTAAATGCGTAGGCACAAACGTCATAATAGCACCGGGCGCAAGCGAATTTCTGCTTGCGCCCGCTTGGTTACCACACAGCAAAGACAAAGGAAGCCGTCAAGGGCGCGGAGTGTTCATCTCGACCCTTGACGGCTTCCTTTGTCTTTGCTATTTCTTGTTTACGATGACTTCCGTGAGCTTTGCCTGCAAGCGGTCTTTCATGTGTTCATCCACCCTCACATGAGGCAAACCGTCCAGATCGTAGAGTGTCCGGGTACACAGTTTATTCATGTAGCCGTCATAATATCGCAAGACACTTTCCACGGCCAACGGATCACCGACGCGGACCGCCTCAATCACGGATAAAGGCAACAGCTCCCGTCCGCAGAAAGTTGGCTGCTTCATTTCGCTTTCCTCCCTCCGTCGTCCTCCAATCGTTTCCGCAATTCATTCAGGGCCTTAGTACGGCGCCGCTGAACGGAGCTACGGGACATTCTTGCAATACTCCCAATCTCACCATCTGTCAGTTCCAACACACAATACAGGATCAAAATGCCTTGCTCCCGTTCCGGCAGGCTGGCAAAGGCATCAGCCACCAGCTCGTCCCGGATATGCAGAGTGTAACCGTAGGCCGTGAATAGGATACTGTCGCTTGGGTATTCGTCCATCGAGCAGAGTTTGTCCATTTCATGCTGGCACAAGGTACTGAACTGGATTGCACGTTTCCGCTGGCGATTTAGTTCCCGGAAATAGTTCATAGCCTCATGGCGGAGAACAGTTTTGCAGAAAGCGTCAAACCGGTAGCATTCTCCATAATCATCAGGGATGTATTTCATTTTCTCACCCCCGATCCGCGGGAGAGTGAGAAAATGTGGTCGATTGCGCCGCCCCTGTGTCTATGTTGTTGCGGCAGCTCCGGCCCGCTCCGAAATGCCGCGATATCAGCCCAGTGGAAGTTGATGTAATTTGAAGATCATCTACACTGTATAGTACATCTTTTTGTCCGTACCACTCCCATGATGAGGACAATCTTTTTTTAAGAAGTTATGCTTTTGAAAAATAGGACGTACCAGCATGGCGGCTCCCTCCGTGGGCCGCCGATCCTGCGCCGGGCAAAGAGAAGCGGCGGCTCTGCAAATCAAAGCCGCCGCTTCATAGGCGCGTGGAAATGTGTCTGCTTTACGACGGCTTTTTTCTTTTGCCGTCGTGCGGCAGAATGTTACTCCATATTCAATTCAATGCTTCCAGTGAAATTTTCACATTCAATGCCGATATAGTTTCCGCCTTCAGGGAGTGTAATTGTATCGCTATATGTTCCGGTTGTTTCAAGCAAAGTGACTGCTTCATCAGCTCCAGAAATCCAAAATACTTTTGCAGTTCCGTCCGTAACCTCCAGCGCGCAGTCAATAGACAACTCCTTACCAGCTTCTCTCTTTATGGAAGTTCCGCCGAACAAATACTCTGTATCTGAAAAATCCTCATAGTCGGCTGTATAGCTTCCGGTATAATCGTCAATTCCTTTTTCTTTCGTGCCTTGTAAAGATAAATTTCCGGTAAGCGCTATGGAGCCAGCAGACTGAACGATATTGTTATACTGATCGAGAACTTCATCTTTTGTACAACCAGAAAGTATAGAGACACCACACAGTATCAGGCATAATGATAGAACTATTTTCTTCACAGGTATCACCTTCCTTTCCTGCGTACAGCACGCTTTCCTCTTCCCTTGGTCTTTGTCTGTTTACGGGGCTTCATTTCTTTTTTATTGCTGGACATCAGTAACAACAGCATTGCCCAGAGAACCATGATGCCAACCCCAATGACTGCCAGCAAAGGATTCGGGGCTGTGGTTGTTCCGGCATATCCACTCATGTCAAAGCCCACTAAAATCAGCGCAGCAGAAAACGGATAGATGCTGGCAAGGATACCGCCTTTGAAGAACAGCATGCTGTATCCAAGGAAGAACGCCAGAATGGAACCGCCCAGATATGCCCCTCGGATCTGCCCAAAAATCAAGATCAGCGGCATACAGACCAAATGGGTCGTCAGAGCTGCCAACACGATCTGTGTACCTCCATGAAAAAACACTTCCACTGTCAGTCCCGATAATCCAACCGTCAATCCAGTAATCAAGGTAACGCCAACGCTGTAGATTCCCAACAGGACTGCAAAAATCCCGACCCAAAAGAGTTTGGCGCCCAGCATTTTCGGCATAGAAACAGGAATTGTCATGATGTTTTTCAGCGTATCATGGGTGGATTCTCTGTCAATCAGCCAGCTGCCGATCATCACCAGTGAAATCGGAAAAAACATCTGCGTATTGCCCCAGACAACATTCTCAAACAGAGTGGAAAAATCATAGTTTGGATTTCGGTACTCTGCCTCCACAATCAACTGACTTCCATATTGCACCAATGGACAGAGTGCAAGCGCCACCAGTCCCACCCAAAGAATCTGACAGCGGCGTAGTTTCAGTAATTCCGCTTTTAATAAATTCCACATAATTACACCCCCTTAGATTTCCTGACGCCGGTAAACCATCGCAATCAGCGCAAGAAATACAATCGCTTCCACAATAATCACGCCGAACATCTGAACACTATTCAGGAAATACGGACTGATCCGTTCCAACAAGTCTGCCAATTCCGCACTGGTCTGGCTTTGGTCATAAAATTGGAATGTCCAGCGGAAAGCCAGCGGCCCCGGAAACAGGGTTCCGATGTTCAAACCAAAAGGCTGGGTGAGAAACATATCGCTCATGGAAAGGATATAATTCGCAATCGTATAGAAAAAGGTAATCACAACCGACACGATATAGTTTTTATTAAGAAGAACAACGAGCAGGATACATGGAAGTGCGCCTACCCACATAATCAGCCCTTCTTCTATCCCAACGCCAAACAAGGTCCAAAACCCAACCGGTTCCCAGCCCTGAAATAACAAAACCGCAAGATTTACCAATCCTCCAACTGCCATAAAGCCAACGGCAAACA